>Ga0164290_1000207_pt1 | contig 223455 bp, 211 predicted proteins | sample Micstemetagenome_FD_108782 | JGI IMG/M metagenome (GOLD analysis project Ga0164290, IMG submission 108782) | Contaminated culture microbial community from soil near Moab, Utah, USA - Microcoleus steenstrupii SON62 (Illumina Assembly) | ecosystem: Environmental > Terrestrial > Soil > Soil crust... | reverse complement strand
GGTGATATTCTTTGGCTCACCTTATGCGAAGCCTTCTCATTGCATTGCTTTTCTGGATGGTCAGCACCGTTCGAGCGGCAGCTCTCCAAGTTGACGTACGAGCCAGCGCCGCCATCTCGCGTCCCACGCTCGATGCTCCGGGCGATCAAGAAACTCCTACTAAAATTTGGTTCGACGCCGCGCCCGGTCAGTCCGTCGTCTTCACCTCTGTAAGCGGCGTTATCTCATGCTGTGGAATCACCGGGTTTGCGGGCCCGGATGGCGGAGCGTTCGCTCTCAGCTACCCGCCGTTCTTGGAAGCGCCGTTGGTCGACCGCACGGGAACCGACATAGACGCCAACGCCAACGGCGTCTCCGGCATTAAATTCACTGGCCGGTCGATGTTCCTGGTCGGGATGTTCACCGAATCGACTCTCTCTTCGACCGCGCCCGAGCGCCTCGATTTCACTCCTGGAATAGGCATTGGCGAGGACTTCGCTTCGCTGACTCCCGCTCTTCAACAAGTTTTTTTCATCGGCGACGGTCGCGATTTATCGGGAGCGTTGCAGACGTTTTTCGTGCCAGCGTCGGCCACGACGTTGTATCTGGGTTATGCGGACGCGGTGCAGTTCCAGCAAGGGTACTGTTGTTACTCGGATAATGTCGGTGGCCTGACGGTGGTGGTCGATGGAATCGATCCCACATCGAGTTTTTCGAATCCGATTCCTAGCGGCACGTCGAGTGTGGCACCGCTGCCTCCGGCGACGATCGGCCCCGATTTTTGGGAATTCGACGACGTTGGGTCCGGCAACTGGATCGATCCGCCCTTCGTGAATGGCTTCGAGTACGAAATTACCGATCCCGGCGTGTATTTTTCGTCGATTACCTTTCCGACCGGTACCGGTTTCGAAATGTGGACCGACTTGATTTTGTCCTCGCCCGATTGCGCCGCCATCCCTGCGGGAGCGTCTTTCGGACATAAGCTCGCTACTGGCTTTTCTTTCGCCGGAGCGGGCTGCACGTCGGTATCACGATTTCGGATCGAATCCGGGAGTTCGATTTTCGATTTCGGAGATCCCCTGGGCTTTCCACTTCAAGTGTTCTTCGCGCACGCCTCGTCCGCGTCTATAGTCATGACTCCGCTGGCATCGCCAATTCCCGAACCCGCCACGTTCGCTGGAGTCCTGGTCGCCGCCGGGGCCGGATTCCTCGCGAGGCGATTCCAACGGCGGCATCGCCTCGGTATCTAATTTGTGAAGAAGCCTCATTCATCGCTCTGACATAAGGCGTTGATAGCGTCTACGTATGCTTCTCCTCGCCCTCCTCGCCCTGGCCCAGACCGTCGCCCAGCCGGTCCGCTCCGTCACCGATCCGGGCGTGGTTACGACGCGGCAACTCATTACGCCCGCCGGGGTGCCGAGCGTGTTCCAGGGGCGGGTGTACGGCGTACGCTTCGGCACGTCGCCGGACGAACTCTGGGTGCTGCACGCCACGCACCTCTATCGGCTCAATTGGCGCGAGAACCGGGTGGTCGAAAAACGCGCGCTGACCGGCTTGCCCGGCCTGCAAGCGCTGGCCGTCGTGGACGGGCAACCGGTGATCGAGACGATGCCGCGCGGCGCGGCGAAGGACCTGCCCGGGGCGTTGGCGGCCAACGGTTCGAAGATCCTCGTTCCCGCCGTCGGCCGCAACGAACTGATCGTGCGCGAGGGCGCGAAAGAAAGCCGGGTCAAGACGGGGATCGCGCCGTTCGGGGTCGTCATGAACGCCGCCGGAACGGTGGCCTACGTCACCAATTGGGGCGGGCGCGAAGCGAGGCCGGGAGACCGCACCGCGCCCACGGGACTGGCGCCGGACGCCGATCAAGTCGTAGTCGACGCGCGCGGCATCGCGGCCACCGGCACCGTCACGCGCGTCGATCTCGCCACGCTTGCCGCTACTCATACCATTCCGGTGGGCCTGCATCCGATGGCGATCGTTTGGGACGAGCCGCGCGGGCGGGTTTACGTGGCGAACGGGAACTCGGACACGGTATCGGCGATCGATTCCGCGACCCAGCGGGTCGTAGCGACGGCCGCGGTGCAACCCTTTTCGCGGCCCGTTCGCGGGATCGCGCCCACGGCGCTCGCGCTGGCGGGCGACCGGCTGCTCGTCGCCTGCGGCGGCGTCAACGCCGTGGTGGTCCTGAACGCGCGAACCCTGAAAATCGAAGGCTCTATCCCGACGGCTTGGTATCCCAATGCCTTGAGCGTCTCTCCGGACGGCAAGCGTTTCGCGGTCGCTTCCCTGCTCGGCGCGGGCTCCGCGTGGCGCGACGATCCGAAGAAGCGGTACGTCCATTCGTATCGAGGCTCGGTGGCCGTGGTCGATCTACCGGATGCGGCGCAGCTCGCTAGTTACTCGGCCGTAGTGGCGGAGAACAACCGCATGCCGGCTGCGGCGCAACCCGCGCGCCAAGGCGTTCGTCCGCTGCCGGTGCCCGAACGGGCCGGCGAACCTTCGCTCGTCGAGCACGTCGTATTCGTCGTCAAAGAGAACCGCACTTACGATCAGGTGTTCGGCGATATCGCGAAGGGCAACGGCGATCCGTCGCTGGTGATGTTCGGGAGCGATGTCACTCCCAATCAGCACAATCTAGCCGAGCGGTTCGTCTTACTCGATAACTTCTATGCGACGGGCGGCAACTCCGCCGACGGCCATCAATGGCTGACACAGGCCAACGAAGTCGCCTATACGCTGTGGCCGGGATACTCGGGACGGAGTTACCCTTTCGACGGCACGGATCCGATCGCTTACTCGGACGGCGGGTTTCTTTGGGACGCGGCGATTAAGGCCGGGCGAACGGTCAAGATTTATGGCGAGTATGCGGGCCGCTTGGCGGAGCCCAACGCGCAGCGCCACGAGTTACTCGAAGGCTGGAAGCGCGGCGAGCAATATCCGAGTAAGTGGAATACCGTCGCGCCGATCGCGCCGCTGAACAAAATCCTCGCCGCGAACTATCCGGCCTACACCAACGCCATTCCCGACGTCGTACGCGCGGATATCTTTAACGCCGACGTAAATCGGTGGGTGGCCGAGGGCAAGATGCCCAACCTGGTCGTCCTGCAATTGCCGAGCGACCATACGTTCGGCGCGTCGCCGGGCGCGAGTTCGCCGCGGGCGATGGTCGCCGACAACGATCTGGCGGTGGGCAAGGTCGTCGAGGCGTTGACCAAGACTCCGTTCTGGCGCAAGATGGCGATCTTTATCGTCGAGGACGACGCCCAAAACGGAGTCGACCACGTAGACGGCCACCGGACGGTGGCGCTGGCCATCTCGCCTTACGTGCGGCGCGGGCACGTCGATTCGACGTTTTATTCGCACCAGAGCATGCTGAAGACGATCGAACTGCAACTCGGGATGCCCGCGCTGAGCCTCTTCGACCTGATCGCGCTCGACATGCGGGCGAGCTTCACGAACGAGCCGGATTTCGCGCCGTATACCGCCGTCGAGCCCCGGCAATCGCTCTTCGAGCGCAATCCCGAGCGTACCGCCCTCCGCGGCCAAGCGCTGAAGGACGCGGTGGAATCGGCGAAGATGCGCTGGGACGTTCCCGACGCCGCGCCGACCGACAAGGTGAACCGGATTTTGTGGCGGATGCTGAAGGGTACGCCGTATCCGGGGGTCAAGACCGGGGTGTTCGCGCCGCTGTCGCTCGATATCGACGACGACGACCGGTAGGGTGGTATCCTACGGGTGATCGGGGCGTGGCTCAGCCTGGTAGAGCGCCTGGTTCGGGACCAGGAGGCCGGAGGTTCGAATCCTCTCGCCCCGACCATCGCCGACCTTTCGCCGCAACCCAATGGAAATCCGCCGAGCCGGTTCGCAACCGTCTACTCGAGGCCCTTCGGACTGGTTTACCGGAACCGTCCGTATCGATCCCGTGATCCAGACTCCCGAGCCCGCGCGACTCCAAGCGGCGAACGTCACCTTCGAACCCGGAGCGCGGACCGCTTGGCACACCCATCCGCTCGGCCAGACTCTGATCGTCACGGCTGGGCTCGGCTGGGCGCAGCGCGACGGCGGTCCGGTCGAGGAAATTCGTCCCGGCGACGCGATCTGGTTCGAACCTGGCGAAAAGCACTGGCACGGAGCCACGCCCACAACCGCCGTCACGCATCTCGCGATTCAGGAGCGTCTCGACGGCAAAGCCGTGGACTGGTTGGAGCCTGTCTCCGACGAGGTCTATTTGGCCGGGCCGCGTGCCGCCTGAACGTCCGCCACCAACTGCTTGACCACTTTATCCGCGACATCCGCCGCCGAGCCGCGAAACTTCGCGCCCGACGATTCCTTAGTGGTGGACCAGATCAGGTCGCCGTCCTTGTTGACTAGGCGTAGCGCGGCCGTGGCCTCGTGCTTGCGCTCCTGGACTCGCTGGCCTTCGCTCTGCCCGATCCCGACGCTCGCCAGCCGGTCCTCGCGATTCCCGCGCGCGCCGGTACTGTAGGTTCCGTCGCGGGTCGAGACCGTGGCCCGAGCGTTGATCGAATCGCTCGAATCGCGCACGTCGTTGTAAATCAAATCCTCCGCCGCGCCCCGCAGGAACGCGTCGGCTTTTTCGGGATTCTCGGTGATCACCCACAGCTTCGCCACTTGCAGGCTCGACATCAGCATGTCGCGAATCTGCGCCGCCGCTTCCCCGCCGGTCAGCTTGTCCACGTAGATTCGCCGGATCTTAGGTAACTGCGCGGCCACCGCCGCCGGATCGTCCTGCGTCATCGGCGAGACCGCCAGCGCTAAAATCGCGGCGATCACATCTTCCTCGCTTCGTCGTCGAGATACGTCACCCGCAAACCGGTGCGCGCCTCTAGACTCGCCAGCACCGCGCGAATATCGCCCTTCGGCACTCGAAACACCAGCGCCTGTTGCGCGCCCCGCTCGTCCAGATAACCGACGGTCAGAAAATGACGACGCGTCTTGTTGAGCAGAAACAGCGGCGAAATCACGACGGCGGGCAGCACGGAACGGCTCACCTTCTGACCGTACTCGATCTGATTGATCCGGCTATAGGCCACCGTCACGGTTTCCAGGCGCAATCGTTCGGCGTCGGCCACGCTCATCCGGACGTCTTTCCCCGGCTTCCACACGCCGGTACCGCCGACGTATTCGACTTTCGTCCCGTCTTCGCCCGGCGCCGCACCAACCGCGACGACGAGTAGGAATAACGCTCGCTGCAACATGGATCGATCTAAAGACGGAGTGCGCCGGAACGCGCCGCTCTCTCACTAGAATTGGAACTGCGATGCCCCGCCCCGCGCTAAACGACCGTTTGGAATCGAGCGTCCCCGGCGTTTACGTCGCGGGCGACCTCGCCGGCGCGCCGGTCGTTAAGCTCGCCATGGAGCAGGGCTATCAAGTGGCCGTCCGTATCGCCGAAGAACTGCGTGTGCCTTCGGGAGAGATCGACGTGGCGATCGCCGGAGCGGGCGCGGCGGGGTTGAACGCGGCGCTCGAACTCGAGGCGCGCGGCTTTCGTGTAGTGATCCTGGAGAAATCGAAGATCGCGGCGACCATCGAGGATTTTCCCGAAGGCAAGTGGATCTACGACGAGCCCACGTCGCGCGCCGCCATGGGCCGCTTGTGGTTGAAGGAATCGACAAAAGAGGAATTGCTCGCCGAATGGAACGCCGCCGCGCGGGAGTTAAGCGTCCGGCTCGACGAACCGGTTACCGCGATCGAAAGGCGCGACGGCGGCTTCGAGTTGGCGACTCCTAAATCGCGCTACCGCGCCCGCCGCGTCATCCTCGCCACCGGGCAACGTGGAAACCCGCGCCACCTGGGAGTTCCGGGCGAAGACACGGCGAACGTTCACCATCGCCTTTACTCGCCGAAGAAATACGAAGGCGAGACGATTCTCGTCGTGGGCGGCGGCAATAGCGCGGTGGAGGCGGCGCTGGCGCTATCGAAACAAAACCGCGTGATTTTGTCGTATCGCGGAACGGAGTTCGCGAGGGTGTTCCGCGACAACGCGCGCCTCTTGCGCGAGGCGGAGGCGGCGGGCGCGATCGAGGTCCGGCGCAAGTCCAACGTGAAAGCCTTTCGCGGACCCGAAGTCGAACTCGACGGCGAGCGGCTAAAGTTCGACCGGACGTTCGTCCTGATCGGTGCCGACGCACCGGTCGAGTTTCTACGCTCGCTCGGCCTACGGCTCGAAGCGGAGTGGAACTGGAAGCGCTACGCGGCGTTGGCGGCGACGCTCGTCGTGGCTTACGCGATCTACGGCATCAAGTGGGGACCGGGCCAGGAGTTTTGGCCGTTTCGCGGCTGGTACGAGGCGCTCAGTTTCGGCGGGCGCGGGTTCGGATTCTGGTACACCGTCCTGTACACGGCGGTGATGACCGTCTTCGGCGCGCAAGCGATAAAGCGTTGGGGATTCGACCGCCGCGACAAGTTTCAGGTGGCGCGGTATGCGTCGTTGATCGGCTTTCAGTGGATTTTCTTCTTCCTGATTCCCGAGTTCCTGTTCCAGGCCGCCGTTCGAAACCAATGGGTAGGCGAAGCGCTGGCGAACGATCCGAACTTCGCGGCGAACGCCTGGCGAAGCTACGGACTCGTGTACGCCTGGCCGCTGTTCTTCTACACGTTTTTCGGATCGCCGCATCAGGTCTGGATCGTCTGGGGAGCGGTCCTGAGCTTCGTCGTCATTCCCGTTGCGGTCCTATTCTTCGGTAAGCGCTACTGCACCTGGGTGTGCGGCTGCGGCGGGCTTGCGGAAACCTTGGGAGACCGCTGGCGGCACCTCGCGCCGAAGGGCAACGCCGCCATCTCCTGGGAGCGAATGAATCTCGTGGTGCTGATCGCGGCCGTCGTGGTGACGCTGATGATGCTCGGGCGCGACATCGTGACCGCGCTCGGCAAACCCGCCGACGCGGCCATCGTCTGGTATCGCCTAATCGTCGATACGTGGCTGGTGGGCATCGTCCCCATCGCCCTGTACCCGTTTTTCGGCGGCAAGATTTGGTGCCGCTACTGGTGCCCGCTCGCGAAGATGATGGAGCTTTTTTCGAAAGTCTTTACCCGCGCGCGATGGTCGAAGTTCGCCATTCACTCGAACGATAAGTGCATCGCCTGCGGCGAATGCTCGCGCTATTGCCAGGTGGGCATCGACGTGATGCGGTTCGCGATGAAGCAGGAGGAGTTAAATAACGCCAACTCTTCGTGCATCGGTTGCGGCATCTGCGTCACCGTTTGCCCGATGGGCGTTCTGAGCTTCGGCCCAACCGGAAATCCGGCAACGAAACTAGTCCAGATCGCATCCGTCAAGATGTAGATAGCCCTCAACCATGTTTGGACGCGACCCCAAGGAACAGCCCGACCGGATTTTGACGCCCGCCGACGCGCCCTCCGGGGCCATCGTCAGTCCCGACACGCACCGCGCGAACCGGGTGCCGCCGGGCCAGTCGCGCACGAAAAAGTGGCCGGTGCTCGACGCCTCCGGCCCGCCGCGCATCGACATGTCGAAGTGGTCCTTGCAGATCGCGGGGCTGGTGAACCAACCGCTCGAAATCTCCTGGACCGAGTTCGAGAAGCTGCCGCGCGTCAAAGTATTCGCCGACTTTCACTGCGTCACGCGATGGTCGCGGCTGGGCAACGTGTGGGACGGCGTTTCGACCCGACACCTGCTCGACCTCGCCGGAGGCGCGAAACCCGAAGCCAAGTTCGCGGTCGCCCACGGCTACGACCGCGGCTGGACGACGAATCTCCCGCTCGACCGCTTTCTCGCCGAAGACGCGCTGGTCGCGATCTCTCACGACGGCGAGCCCCTGACCGCCGAGCATGGCGGTCCGGCGCGTCTGATGGTGCCGCAACTGTACGCTTGGAAGAGCGCGAAATGGCTCGGCGCGATCGAGTTGATCGACCGGGATCGCGCGGGTTTCTGGGAGCGGAACGGCTATCACATGAACGGCGACCCTTGGAAGGAAGAACGGTTTGGCATCGACTACTAGACGCTGGGCGCTGGCCGGTGGCGCGGTGGCCGCGGCCGGTGGAGCGTTCGCCGCCGCGCGTATGTTCCCAAGCTTTTTCTGGAAACAGCTCCGCGAAGACTTGACGCGCGACGTTCGTCCATCCGCTCTCGCTCCCGATCCATCGAAGTGGCCCAATACCGGCCTGCATGCCACTTGGCTAGGGCACTCCACCGTGCTGATCGAGATCGACGGCTTCACGATCCTCACCGACCCCGTGTTCCACGACTGGATTGGCGTCGATTTACGCGTCGCCACGGTGGGGATGAAGCGCCTCGTCGCCCCCGCCCTGCCCTTGAAAAAGCTTCCGAAGATCGACTTAATCGTTTCGTCGCACGCTCATATGGATCATCTCGACCTCCAGTCCATGCGCGATCTGGAGAGCGATCGAACGGAAGTCGTCATGGCGCGCTCCACCGGCGACTTGATTCGCGCGTCGCGCTACGCGCGCGTCCACGAAGTCGGTTGGAGCGAGACGGTCCGCGTCGGCCCAGCGACTCTCCGCGGGCTCGAAGTGAAGCACTGGGGCGCGCGCATGCGCACGGACACCTATCGCGGCTACAACGGTTATTCGATCGAGTGCGGCCGCTACAAGATCCTGTTCGCGGGCGACACCGCCGATACCGACGCGTTTCGCCGCCAGCGCAACGGAAACGCCGACCTCGCGATCTTTCCGATCGGCGCCTACGACCCCTGGATTTACGCGCACTGCAATCCGGAACAAGCCTGGAGAATGACGAACGAGTTCGGCGCGGACCGGCTGCTCGCCGTTCACCACCGCACGTTCCGCTTAAGCCGCGAACCCGACTCCGAGCCGCTCGATCGGCTACTTGACGCCGCGAACGCTTCGGCCGAGCGCGTGGTCGCGCGAGAGATCGGCGCGGAGTTTCATCTGAGCTAGCGCCAGCGCGCCGAGCACTCCCGCCCGGTCGCCCAACTTCGGCCTCACGACTCGCGGCAAGGGAATGTAGGTCTCTTCCCGCAGGCGCGCGCGAACCCGATCGAGCAACCCCGGCGTCTTCATCACACCGCCGCCGAGGATTACCAATCGCGGCGAAAGGATACAAGCCAGATTAATTACGCACGTCGCGAGATACTCCGCCGTGCGGTCGCCGCCCAACTCTTCGATCGCCGGACCGCAGGCGTAGCCTTCCAGGCAATTTTCGTGCGACGGGCACACGCCGCGCCACTCGCCCGGCGTTCGCTGGTGGCCCATCTCGGGGTGCGATAGACCGTGTACCAGCCGGCCGTTTACCATCGCCCCGCCGCCGATCCCGGTGCCCACGGTGAGGTAAACGAAATCGTCCACACCGCGCGCCGCGCCCCAGCGATGTTCGCCCAAAGCCGCCGCGTTCACGTCGGTATCGACGCGAACTTCCACGTCTAGCGCTCGTTCGAGAATCGACCGAATCGGCACGCCGCGCCACGCTAGCTTCGGCGTCGTCTTCGAAATCGCGCCGCGCTTCAAATCGAGCGGACCGAACGATCCCACGCCCAGTCGTTTGATTTTCCTTCCCGCGAAAAATCCGATCGCCTCGGCCAGCGTTTCTTCCGGTTCCCGCGTTGGGATCGGCCTCGACACCATAGCGTCGTCCGGACCGGTGCCGATCGCGCACACGAACTTCGTCCCGCCCGCTTCCACCGCTCCGTAGAGCTTCACTTCGACCGGCCCACGCGCTTCATGACTTGGCGAACGGCGGCCATCACCCGGTCCTCGACATCGGGCGCGAACGGTCCCGGCTGGCCGTAATACACCATGCTGTCCACCGCCTCGTAACCGCCTTCCTTCAGCACTTGCGCCGTGGGGATGTAACACATCACGTCGTTCGAGTACCCGGCCACGACGGTCGTCTCGCGCGGGAACTCGCGCTTCGTGCGCAGGCCATAGCCCACCACCACTTCCCCGCCCAGCGCCACGAACGTCACGTCCTTGCCGAATCGCACCGCCTGTACCGGATACGAAATCTTCGTCACCGGTTGCCGCTCGTCGTAAGCTTTCACCATCTCGGCGGCCCGGCGGCGGCGGGCGAGCGTGGGATGATTCAGGTCCTTCTCGAAATCCTCGCGCGAGTGCGGCGCGAAGGCGAGTTCCGTCGCTTGATAAGCCGCGCGCACCGGGCCGCGCACGGGCTTCATCTCGCCCCTCAAGACGTTCGCGACGACCGACGCCAGCGTGCGTCCATGTTCCATCGCGAGTTCCTCCTTGCTGCGCGGATTCGGATTCTGATCGGCCCCGGTGAGAATCATGAACATGCCCACGGCCCCGGGATGTTCCTTCTCGAACTCGATTTGCGCGAAGCCCGCGTAGTCGCCGCTAATCCGGTAGAACTCGCCGGTGAGCGTCGTATTGTGGCAGGCGTACCCGAACAGCGCCGCGCGCAACCGGCCGTCGGTCGAGCGCACCGCGAGCACCGGTACGTCGTGGTCCACCGCGCCGTCCGGCTGCACGCCGATAATCACCCCCTTCGGAGTGAACTGCCGCCGATTCACCGCGAACCCCGCCGTCCCCTTCCCGTAATGCAACGTCGCGGGCTGGAGATCGCCGATCGCCGCGCCGACCGCTTCGATCACCGTCTCGGTGAGCCTCGACGCGTAGGCCCGGATCCGCTCCATCTCCTCCGGCGCAAGATCGAACATAGTGATCAGGTTCTCGCGCACCAGCGGCCCCGTGTGCGTGTGCGAACTGTTCAGCAGCAGCCGGGAACGTTCCAAGCCGTACCGCTTCAAACATTCCGCCGCGATTTGTTCCGATACCGAGCGCGGCAACCCGATCAAATCGGTCGTGACGATAACGGCACGGCCCTTCTTCGCGTCTTCGACCGCCAGCGCTTTCGCCCACAGATCGTGCACCGTGCCGGACGACGGTTTGTTCCGGTTGCCGTAGCCCGACAGCCAAATCGGACCGTCCGGCGTGATCTTTCTCTTGGCGACGCCCACCCGGAAATCCGCCGCGTTCGCCGCGGCGAGCGCGAGAAAAAGGATCGCAATTCGCATGTCTGCGGCTAGTATATTGTCAGCGAGGTTACAACCTTATGGCATTTGGTCGTGCATTGCGCGCCTTGATTCTATGCGGCGCGCTTCACACGGCGGCGTGGGGACAGGCGACATCGAACGCCGGCGACGTCCGGGGATCGGTGCTCGATCCGGCCGGAGCGGCGCTCCCCAGCGCTCGCGCGACGCTGTTCGACGAGGAACGCGGCTTCCAACGCTCGGTCGCCGCGAACTCGTCGGGCGAGTTCGTGATCACCCTGGTTCCTCCGGGAATTTACAAACTGCGCATCGAGGCGCCCGGATTCACGACGAAGGTCGTCGAAGGCGTCGAGGTGCGCGTCGGCGACGTGATCTCCCAGATCGTTCAGATGTCGGTCTCCGCGGTCGCGAGCGAAGTCGTGGTGACCGCCGAGGTGCAAACCGTCGAAACGGAGCGCACGCAGCAGGCGAATACGATCGAGCAGCGGCGCATCAACAATCTGCCCATCAACCGCCGCAACTATCTCGACTTCGCGCTGCTCGTCCCCGGCGTCGTCGAGACCACGTCCTTAGTGGACGACACGAGTTTCCGCCCCATCCAGACTCCCAATTCCGGCCTGAGTTTCGGAGGCTCGAACGGCCGCGGGAACGGTTTCTTTATCGACGGTCTCGAAAACTACGTCAACTCGGGCGGCGTCCGGCCCAGCGTGTCGCAGGAAGCGGCGCAGGAATTTCAGATCAATCGCAACAGCTTTACCGCCGAATTCGGCAACGCCTCCGGGGGCGTGATCAACATCATTACCAAGTCCGGCTCGAACGAGTGGCACGGTAATCTATTCGGATTTCTCCGCCATCGCAGCATTCAAGCGCGCAACTACTTCGACCCGGCTAAGTCCGGATTCACGCGCTCGCAAGTCGGCGGAACCCTCGGCGGGGCGCTAAAGAAAGACCGGACCTTCGCCTTTCTCGCCTACGAACGTCTCGACCGGCACGAAACCAACTTCGTCCCCCTGCTGCAGGATCGCGGCGCGTTCACGTCGATCACTCCGTCGCAAGACGCGTTGCTGCGCTTCCTCGCGGGCACGGGAAATCCGAATCTCGTGGGACTCGCGCAGGTGGGCCGCGCGGCGTTGATCCCCGCCAACAATCCGGCGGTGGCTCAGTTGTTCAACGCCAATAGCGGCACGTTCCCATTTTCCGAGCGACTAAACACGATCTCGCTTCGTCTCGACCATCGTTTCAACGAAAATCACAACGTGTTTCTGCGCTCGAACTCGACGTTCAACTTTCAAGAGAACTCGGCGTTCGGCGCGCTCGACGGTTACAACCGCGGACGCTCCATCGATATCGCCGACACCACCGCCGCTTTGGGTTGGACTTACGTGGTGAGCCCCCGCTACGTGATCGATTCGCGCGTGATGTTCAATTACAACCAGCTCGACGTGATTCCCACCGACCGCAACGGCCCCGAGATCAACATTAACGGCTTCGGATTCTTCGGCCGCCAGATCTTTCTGCCCTTCGATGGCATCGAGCGTCACTATCAGGTGTTGCAAAACCACACCGTGATTAGCGGTAATCACACGGCGAAGATCGGCTACGACATCAACCCCGTGCGCAATAACAACGTCTCGGAGACGTTCTTCGGCGGGCGATTCTCGTTCACGCCTCAAATTCCACTGGCGCTGGTATTGCAATCCGCTTCCGGCGATCCCACACTGCCGCAGCAGTTGGTCGCGCTCCTCACCTCCGCGGGCCGGCCGGACTTGATTCCCGCGATAAGCGCTCCGGTGACCGCGTTGCAAGCCTACGCTTTGAATCTGCCCGCGCTCTATCAACAAGGCTTCGGCGACCCTAACTATCTCATCCGCATCGGACGTTACAACTTCTTTGTTCAAGACACCTGGAAAGTAACTCCGCGTCTAACGCTGAACTACGGAATGCGCTACGAGCTCGAACGGCACAATCCCGTCGTTCCGCGCGACTGGGATAACTTCGGCCCGCGCTTCGGGTTCGCTTGGTCCCCGTTCCGCAACGGCCGCACCGCGATTCGCGGCGGCTACGGGATGTACTACTCGCAAGTCAACTCCCAGATCGCGGGCGTCGCCGATCCCCTAAACGGCGTGATCATTAACCAAGTGCTGGCGACGGCTAGCAGCCCGGCGTTCGGTTCCACCCAGACCTCGATTAGCATCTACCAGTCGCTGCTCCGTCAAGGCGTTATCGGCAACCGCGCCATTACTCGCGAAGATCTCAACCGGTTGGGCATCGGCATCCGCCCCGGCAATCCCGGCTCGGTCGTCTTCGGCATGGATCGCGAGTTCGAAAATCCCTGGGCGCATCAGGCGAGCTTCGAAATCGAGCACGGGGTAGGCCCGTGGGCGATCAGCCTGGGTTACAACTTCAATCGCGCCGCGCATCTGGCGCGCATTCTTGGAAAAAACGTCCGCTACACCGGCCAGCGCCTGCCCGACGGACGCCCGACCTTCGAGCGCATCAATCCGGCGATCCTCCAATTGAACATCTTCGAATCCAGCGCGAACAGTTTCTATCACGCGGGCATGCTGCAAGTGACGCGCCGCTTTCAACGCGGACTCTCGCTCAACGCCAGCTATACGTTCTCCCGCGCCATCGACGAGTCGACGGACTTTAACTCCGACTATTCGCCCAACGACCAATTGAACGCTCGCGCCGAACGCGCCCTGTCGCCGTTCCACCAGAAACACCGCTTCGTGATGAGCGCCGTGTATCAGGCGCAAACGACCAACGCGTTTTTGAAGGACTGGAACGTCGCCCCGATTATCCAGTACAACTCGTGGCGGCCTTTCAACGTCCTCACCGGCGCGGACCTGCCTACGGGCGGCGATACCTACACCACTAACAAGCGGCCCGCGCACCTAGGCCGCAACGCCGGGCAAGGCCCGGATTTCTTCGCCGTCGATCTGCGGCTCTCGCGCCGCTTCCCTTGGGGCGAGCGGCGGTTTTTCGAGATTCTCGCCGAGGGTTTCAATTTACTCAACCGGACGAATTTCCGGTCGATCAACAACATCGTCGGCGAAGTGACTTATCAATCCCTGGGAACGCCGATCGTGGGCAATCGCGGCCCCGCCTCGACGCCGCTGGCGTTCACTAGCGCGCAGAATCCGCGGCAGTTTCAATTGGGACTAAAGATCAACTTCTAGCTACACTGCCTTTCATGAACAAACTCCGCTGGGGCGTGCTCGGCGTGTCGAAGTTCGCGATGACCAAGCTTCTGCCCGCTACCCAAAAGAGCGAGCGCAACGCCGTCGTCGCCATCGCTTCCCGCGACCTGCCCCGGGCGCGCGCCGCGGCGGACGAGCTTGGCGCGGACAGAGCCTACGGCACTTACGAGGAGCTACTCGCCGATCCGGACATCGACGTGATCTACAACCCGCTGCCCAACCATCTCCACGTCCCCTGGTCGATTCGCGCGGCGGAAGCTGGCAAGCATGTGTTGTGCGAAAAGCCCCTCGGACTCGACGCCTCCGAAGTCGAAGAACTGATCGCCGTGCGCGACCGCACGCGAGCCGTAATCGGCGAGGCGTTTATGGTGCGCACGCATCCTCAATGGATTCGCGCCGTCTCCGCCGTACGCTCGGGCGAGATCGGCGAGCCGCGGTCGATGTCGATGGCGTTCGCCTATCACAACGTCGATGCGGCTAACATTCGCAACCGCGCCGACATCGGCGGCGGAGCGCTGATGGACATCGGCTGTTACCCCATCCACCTCGCGCGCTGGATTTTCGGCGCGGAACCCGTTCGCTCTCGCGCGGCCGTCGATCGCGATCCTTCGTTCGGCACGGATCGGCTCACCACCGCCGTGCTCGATTTCGGCGGCGCGCACGCCACGTTCACCGTTTCCACCCAAGCCGCTCCCTACCAGCGCGCGCTGATTTTTGGAAGTAAAGGCCGCATCGAAGTCGAGATTCCGGTGAACGCTCCGCCCGACGCGTCCACGCGCATCTGGGTGAATGGCGTCGAGGAAACTTTCCCCGTATGCGATCAGTACACGATCCAGGCCGACGAGTTCGCCCGCGCCGTTCGCGGCGAGCGTAACGTGCCCGTGCCGCTCGAAGATTCGCTCGGCAACATGCGCGTCGTCGACGCCCTGCTGGCATCCACCCGGTTCTGATATAGTCCCGCGCGGAGGTAGTCCGTGCTTCGATCCTTTATCGCTTTGGGTTTCGGCCTGTCCGCGCTTGCCCAGGATTTTCGCGCCACTCTGCAAGGCACCGTCACCGATCCGCAGCAGGCCAACGTCGCGAACGCGAATGTTTCGCTGCGCAACACGGAGACCGGCGTCGAGCGCACGGCAACCACCGATGCCGACGGCTTCTACGTCTTCCAGTTCTTGACTCCGGGTAATTACTCGCTCACGGTCAAGGCGTCCGGATTTCGCACGTTGCAGCGGGACGGGATTTCGCTCGCGCTCAGCCAGACCTTGCGCGAGGATGTAGCGCTCGCTCTGGGCGACACTTCCGAAACGATTCGCGTCGAGGCCAATGTCTCGACCGTCGAGACCGATTCGACCGCGCTCGGCACGGCGATTCGCGGCGAGATTCGCGACAATCTCCCGCTCAAGGGCCGCTCGTCGCTGTTCATGTTCACGCTGACCCCCGGCGTCGTCAACAATCGCTACGGCGAGGACACGCGCCCCAACGACACCATCACCAACGTGTTGTTTTCGGCTAACGGCGCGCCCGTCGCCGCCACGGACGTCTTCGTCGACGGTGTCGCCAACACGATTAACGTCAATCGCGGCGTCAACATCTCGCAGTGGGTCCCCGCCGTCGATTCGATCGGCGAATTCAAGCTCGAAGTCGGGACGCTTTCCGCCGAGTACGGCCGCTCCGGCGGCAGCATGACGAATATGGCGATTAAGAGCGGCACGAATCAGATTCACGGCACCGCGTACGAATTCTTCCGCAACTCGAAACTCGATGCGAACCTCTTTTTCCAACGCGGACAGGGACGGCCGCTGGCGGCGTTCGGGGCCAACACCTACGGCGTCGCGGTGGGCGGGCCGATCTGGATTCCCAAGCTGTACGACGGCCGCAACCGCACCTTCTGGTTCGCCAATTTCGAGGGCGCGAAAGAGGGCAACGGACTCGACCGTACTTTGTCCGTACCCACGGCGCGAATGCGCGCGGGCGACTTCGGCGAAACTTCGTTACCGATCTACGACCCTCTTTCCGTCGCCACCGTCAACGGCCAACCCACCCGCACCCCGTTCGCGGGCAACGTCGTCCCCGCCAACCGGCAAGACCCCGTGGGACGAAACATCATGAGTTTCTATCCCACGCCGAACCGCACGCCCACTAGCGCCGCGCAGCCCTGGGTGAACAACTTCGCGTTCTCCGGCAAGTGGCCGCGAGACTACAACATGTTCTCGATGAAAGTGGATCATCGGGTTTCGGAGAAGTATTCCACCTTCGTGCGCATGAACTACGGCACGGCCTTGCTGATTTTTCCGTTCGACTTCGACGGCATCGCCACCGACGGCCGGAACATCGTCAATCGTCCGCACTTCGGAGTTTCCTGGGGCAACACGTTTCTGCTAAGTTCGCGCCGAACGCTCGATATTCGCGCCGGTTACGCGCGCGCCAAAGAAAAGAACCGGCCTTATTCCGAGGAGTTCGACCCCACGAGTCTCGGTTTTCCGTCGGCGTACGTGAATAGCATGCAAGCGAAAGCGTTCCCGATCGTTCGCGTCAACGGCATCGCCAACTTAGCCGGTTCGACTTACGTCGAGGATCCCGGCTACACCTACACTCTGCAGCCGAATTTCGCCGAGCAGCGCGGCAAGCACTTACTCAAGTACGGCGCCGACCTTCGCCTGCTTTACGGCAATTTCTTCCGCAACTCGACGCCCGGCGGAAGCTTCACGTTCACCAACGCCTGGAGCAACGGCCCGCGCGCCGACCAGCCGCTGGCGGCCAGCGGCTTTCCACTCGCTTCGCTGCTGCTCGGCGCTCCGGCGTCCGGAAGCATCGAGCAAAACACCGGCGTCTCGATTCTGAATAAGTACTACGGCTTCTTTATCCAAGACGACTGGCGGATTACGTCGCGGCTGACGCTGAACCTCGGTCTGCGCTACGAATTCGAAACTCCGCGGACGGAGCGCTACAACCGCGCCACGCGTGGGTTCGACCGCGCCGCGCGCTACAACATCGGCGCCATCCCGGCGCAAGGCGGCTTGGTCTACGCGGGAACCAACGGCCTGCCGCGCGGCATCTACGACAACGACGCGAATAACTTCGCCCCGCGCATTGGCCTCGCCTGGTCGCTTTCGCAGAAGACCGTGTTTCGCGCGGGCTACGCTCTGAACTACGTCCCTATCGTCGGCTCCGTCGATCCCGTGGGTTACTCCGTCTCGACGCCGATGGTGGTTTCCGACAACGGCATCGACATTCGCAATCGCCTCTCGAATCCCTTCCCGCAAGGCCAACTGACTCCCGTGGGTAACTCGCAAGGCCTGCAAACGTTGATCGGCCAGAACATTTCTTTCGTCGAGCCGGGAGACCGCACGCCGATCTATCACACCTGGAACGCGAACCTGCAACGTCAGTTGTTTTCGGGGTCGCTGCTCCAGGTCGGCTATATCGGCGGACGCGGCCTGCATTTGACCAGCGAGGTTTCGATCGGCAATAACATCACGGAGAATCTGAATCAGACCGATCCCGGTTTTCTGTCGCAGGGACCCGCGCTCAACGAAGTGGTGAACAATCCGTACTTTGGCCTGATCGCTTCGGGACCTCTTTCGGGACGCACGGTGCAGCGCCAGCAGCTATTGCGCCCGTATCCGCAGTTCGGGAACATTACGCGAAACCTACCCGCCTTCGGAAACTCGTCGTACCATTCCCTGCAAGTCAAGTTCGAGACGCGCGCGTGGAAAGGTTTGACCTCGATTATTTCCTACACGCTGTCGAAAAATCTCACCGACGTGAGTCCTTACCAGAACACCTACAACCGGCGGATCGAGCGCGCTCCGGCGGCGTTCGACGTGCCGCAACGATTGACGACCACCATCAGTTGGGACGTCCCCGTCGGCCGCGGCCGCGCGTTCGGCGGGCAGATGCACCGCGCGCTCGACGCCGTGGCGGGCGGATGGAACATCGCCATGTTCAACACGTTCCAATCGGGCTTCCCGCTAAGCTTCGGAACTAACGCCAATACGTTGTTCCTCACCGGCGCGGGCGGCCAACGCCCCAACGTCGTCGGCGATCCCAACGCCGGAATCTCCGGTTCGGTGAACAGTCGGTTGAACCGCTACTTCAACACGGCGGCGTTCGCGCAACCGGCCAACTTCACCTTCGGCAACGCGCCCGCGCGCGCCTCCTGGTTGCGCAACCCGGGTATGGACAATTGGAACCTGACGCTGACCAAAACGTTCTCCATCACCGAACGCTTGAAGCTAAACCTGCGCGGGTCTTCGTTCAACCTGATGAACCACCCGGTATTCGCCGGTCCGAACACGACCTTCGGCGTGGCGCAATTCGGCGTGATCAGCGCGCAGGCGAACATCAGCCGCCAACACGAGATCGTGCTGCGGCTTCAGTTCTAGCTCCGGCGGCGAGCGCCACCACCTCGCCGATCACCCACACGGCGGGCGCTTCCACGTCGAGCGAGCCCGCTTCGGCCAGCGTCCCGTACACGCGGCGCTCCGTCGGCGTCGAGGCGCGCTCGATAAACGCCACGGGTTGATCGGCGGGTCGTCCCGCGCGAATCAGCGCTTCGGCGATCGCTCTTCGATGTCCGACGCCCATCAGCACGATCAGCGTATCGACGCCCGCGTACGCGGACCAGTCCTGCAGAACGCCCTCGCGCCCGTGCCCGGTGACAATGGCGAACGACCGGGCGACGCCGCGATAGGTCAGCGGAATCCCGGCGAGTTCCGGCGCCGCCAGCGCGGAACTAATGCCCGGCACGACTTCCACGTCGCAACCCGCTTCGATCAGTTCGGCCAGTTCTTCGCCGCCGCGCGCGAACACCATCGGGTCGCCCGACTTCAGCCGCACGACGCTACGGTACCGTCGCGAGTACTCGATCAGCAGCGGAACGATCCGGCGCTGCACCTCGCACTGTTGCCCTTCTTCCTTGCCGACGTCGACAAACTCCGCGCGCGGATTCACGCACGCCAGCACTTCCGCCGAAATCAACCGGTCGTACAGAACTACGTCCGCCGATCGCAGAACTCGGAGCGCCTTCACGGTCAGCAAATCCGGATCGCCCGGACCGCCGCCGACAAGATAAATCACAGACCGCCGATCCCCTTCCACAACAACTGCCCGCCCAGGAACACCAAAAATCCGGTCAGCGCGAACCGTAGCGCGCGCGACGGAATCCACGTCGCGAGCCACGACCCGGCCAGCGCGCCGAACACTCCGCCGGCGATCAGCTTCCCGGCGAGCGCCATATCCACGCCGCCCATCGCGAAATGCACGCCGCCGCCGAGCATCGCCACCGCCCAACCGAACAGCATGTCCGTACCTACGATCGTCGACGCTTCGAGCGTCGTCGCGTTCATCAGCAGCAAACTGCCCAGCGCGCCCGCACCCGCCGAGGAGAATCCCACTTCGAGACCGATCGGGAAAGTCGCCAAGGGCAACACCCGCGGGCGGTCCGTGCCGCGCATCGCGCGCTTGCCCCACAGCATCCGCGCCAGCGTTAACCCGGCGATCACCACGATCGTCGAACCCACCAGCGTCAACACCGCCGGTTCCAAGTTCCTCTTCGACAGCCGCCCCAGCAGCAGCGAACCGGCAAGCACGCCGGGCAACCCGCCCGCCAGCAAGCGCCCCAGCGTCTTCCAATCGACGCTCTTGCGGAAAATGTACATCGGCGCGGCCACCATCTTCGTCACCGTGACGAATAGTAGCGACGTGCCTACCGCCTCCACCGCCGGCACGCCGAAAAACAGGATCAGCGCCGGAGCCATCAGCGCGCCGCCGCCCATCCCCGTCATCCCGACCGCGATCGCGATCAGGAATCCCGCCAGGCTCTCCATCATGCGACCGTCGCCTCCGCCGCGACCTCGATATGAATGCCGCATTCCAACTTCTTACCGCCCCACCGCCCGGAACGCGGATCGCCGTTCTCGGGCAATGCCGTACACGGCTGGCAGCCGATGGAAGTGAAGCCGCGGTCGTACAACGGCAAGTGCGGAATCTCGTGGATCGTCATGTAGGCCAAAACATCCTTCCAGGTCCAGTCGAACAGCGGACTGACTTTCGTCAAGGTCTTGCCGGAAGGAAGGCGGTGCGATCCGAAGGCTTCGAGGCCCGCGCGCGTGGGCGACTGTTCGCGCCGCAATCCGGTGAACCAGACGTCGTAGTCCTCCAGTGTACGAAACAGCGGCTCCACTTTGCGGATGCCGCAGCACCGGTCCGGGGCCAGTACGTATAGTTTTCCCAGTTGCCCTTCCTGCTCGGCGACCGTCACTCGGGGCATCGCGTTCACCAGATTCAAATTCCACAGCCGCGCCATCTTGTCGCGGTACGCGTACGTCTCCGGAAAGTGGTAGCCGGTTTCGAGAAACACCACCGGGATCCCCGGCGCCTGCCGCCGGAGATAGTCGAGCGCCACCATATCCTCCGCCTGAAAACTGCAAGTGAAGGCGGCGTTCGCGCTTTCGGCGAGAGCCTGGGCGATGATCTGCTGGGGGTCGGTCAAAATCGAAACTCCATGGGCCAAGTGGGCATTAAAAGTAACCTTCGCGCTTCTTCAATTCCATCGAACCGTCCTGATCGTGGTCGATCACGCGATTCTCGCGCTCGCTGCGCCGGAACGCGGCCAGTTCCGCGATAATCCCGGGAAGCGTATCGGCCTCGCTGCGAATCGCGCCGGTGCACGGCGTGCATCCCAAGGAACGCATCCGGCAATTCACGGTCGCCGGAGTCTCGCCGGGCAGAAACTTCACGTTCGGCTGCACGGGAATTAGCGAACCCTCCCGCTCCACTACCTGGCGCGGTTTCGAGAAGTACAGCGGCACCAGCGGAATCCCGTCTTCGTGGATGTATTGCCAGATGTCGAACTCGGTCCAGTTCGACAGCGGAAACACCCGCACGCACTCCCCACGATCGATCTTTCCGTTGTAGAGACTCCACAGTTCGGCTCTCTGGTTCTTGGGATCCCACTGTCCATGCACGTCCCGGACGGAGAACACCCGCTCCTTGGCGCGCGATTTTTCCTCGTCGCGACGCGCCCCGCCCAGCGCCGCGTCGAACTTGTAGTGCTTCAACCCCTCCACCAACGCGCGCGTCCGTAGCAGATGACAACACTTCGACGTCCCCAGATCGTACGGATTGGCCCCCTCGTCCACCGCCCGTTGGTTGGTGTACACCAGCAGTTCCGCGCCGATCTCTCGGGTGTAACGGTCGCGAAACTCGATCATCTCGGGATACTCGTAGGTCGTGTCGATATGCAGCAAGGGAAAAGGAATCCGCCCCGGGAAAAACGCCTTCTGGGCCAACCGCAACAAGACCGACGAATCCTTCCCGATCGAATAAAGCAAGCACGGCCGTTCGAACTCGGCGGCAACCTCGCGCATAATATGGATGGCTTCGGCTTCGAGCGTACGAAGATGAGTCAGTGCCATATGAATAACCCTAATGTCGATAGGGATGAAGAGATTGTGCCATGAGTTGCGACCAATTTCAACGCGTCGCCAAGGCCCTTGCCGATCCCACCCGCTTCGATATCCTCGAAAAAATCGCGAAAGAACATGAAGTTCCTTGCATTAACTTAAAGAGCCAATTGGCTGTTACACAAGCGACACTTTCTCATCACCTGCGCGAGCTCGAAGACGCGGAACTGATCGAAACCCGCCGCGAAGGCCGTTTCGTCATGCTGCGCCATCGCCCGGATACCATGGCCGCTTATTTGGAAGATTTGAACCGGCGCCTCTCGAAAGCCTGAATCCCGCGCCACGCCTACGCCATCATTTAGACCGTCGTCTAAACGAAAAGGAGATTAACGATGGCGAATTTGAAGGGCAAAGTGGCGGTCGTAACCGGATCGTCCAAAGGAATCGGCGCGGCGATCGCGGAACGGCTCGCGAGCGACGGCGCGGCGGTCGCCGTGAACTACGGGCGTAGCGCCAAGGAAGCGAACGATGTGGTCTCGCGGATCGAAGCGAAGGGCGGCAAAGCGGTGGCCCTGCAGGCCGACATCGCGAGCGAAGCGGATGTCGTGAAGTTAATCGCCGAAGCGCAGGCCAAGCTCGGTCCGCTCGACATTCTGGTGAACAACGCCGGGATTTACGAGTTCGGCGGGGCGGAGGCGTTCACCGCGGACCACATCGACCGGCAGTTGAACTTGAACGTTCGGGGATTGCTGTTCGCGATCCGCGAGGCGGTGCGCGCGTTCGGCGAGCGCGGCGGCGCGGTCGTGAACATCAGTTCCTCGGTGGTCGAAACTCCGCCGGCCAACGCCTCCGTGTACTCGGCGACCAAGGGCGCGGTCGACGCGATTACCCGCAGCCTGGGGCAGGAATTGGGGCCGAAGAAGATTCGCGTGGTCGCGGTATCGCCCGGATTTATCGAAACCGAAGGTACCCACACGATGCCCGGCGGCGGCGACTTCAAGGCCTTCGCGGTGTCCAGAACGCCGGTGGGCCGCGCCGGAAAGCCGGAGGATATCGCGGCGGCGGTGGCCTACGCGGCGTCGGACGAAGCGTCGTTCCTAACCGGCGCGATTCTCACGGTCAACGGCGGCATCCGCATCTAGGCGAATAGCTCGCTCACCCGCGCCGAACAGCCGGGGAACAGCGAGCATTCGATGAAATCGGTCTCGTCGTAGAACGCGATCCGGGAGAGCGTCGCCACGCGAATGCGGCGCTCTTCCGGGTACATCGTCCAAAACTCGCGGCAGCCGTTGGCGAGGCAGAACTTTTCCCGTTCGATCATTTCGCGCTTGGAATTCGACGGCGACATGATCTCGATAATCAGATCGGGCGCGCCCTGGAGCCAACTATCGTCGGGTACGGCGCGCCAACGTTCCCAAAAGCAAAAGCCAAGGTCCGCCTCGCGTAGATCGGACCGTCCGCATTGGAAGCCTATTTCAGGGCTCAGCTTCCCCAGGGGACGAGAGACCGGCGCGAGCGCTTGAAAAGCGTTGTCGCGAACATCCGTGTGCCTCTTCTTCGGGGCGCTCATATAGACCACCTCTCCGTCGTGCAGCTCGCAAAACGCCGTCTCGCTCTCGGGCAGCGCGGCGAACTCCTCGACGGTCATCCGCTCGACGAATACCGGCATAGCTCCATCCTAGGCGAACAGCTCGCCCACCCGCGCCGACCAGCCCGGAAAGAGCGAGCATTCGATGAAATCGGTCTCTTCATAGAACGCGATCCGGTCGAGCGTCGCTACCCGAATGCGGCGCTCTTCCGGGTACATCGTCCAAAACTCCCGGCACCCGTTGGCGAGGCACCGCGCCTCGCGCTCCATGAGTTCGCGCTTCGAATCCGACGGCGACAAAACTTCCACCATGAAGTCCGGCGCGCCGTCGAGCCATCCGTCTTCGGGCACGGCGTTCCAGCGCTCCCACGTCGCGAACCCCACGTCCGCCCGGCGAATATCGAAGCCGCTTAATCGAAAAGGCATCTCCGGCTCGAGAATGCCGGACGCGTCGGCGACCGGCGCCAAGGCCTTAGCCACGCATCGCTGTGCCTGGGTATGTCTTTTCTTCGGCGCGCTCACGTAGACCACCTCGCCGTCGTGCAGTTCGCAAAGCTCCGTCTCGCTCTCGGGCAGCGCGGCGAACTGCTCCACGGTTATGCGCTCGACGATCACGGGCATATTCGTATCCTACTGCCCCTGACCCGCGCTCGACGCCGGGGCGGGTGGGCGATGGTAGTTCGGGTACGCGGGCTTCTTATGCGACGGCGGCGGATTCTTCTTCAACTCCTCCATCGCGATCTGGACGGCACGTTCCAGTTGCGGATCTCGACCCTTGCGCCATTCCTTCGGATCCATCTCCACCACGACATCCGGGTCCGTGCCGTGGTTCTCGACATCCCATTTGCCGTCCGGATTCCAGAACCCAAAATGCGGCGCGGTCACCGAGCCGCCGTCGAGCAATAGCGGGTAACCGCCGATGCCCACCAGCCCGCCCCAAGTGCGCGTGCCGACCACCGGGCCCAGCTTCGCGCGCTTAAACAGCCACGGCAGCAAATCGCCGCCCGAGCCCGAATGTTCGTTCGCGATCATCACCTTCGGCCCGAAAATCGCCGTCGCGGGCGTCGAGTAATCCGCCCCGTCGCGCGACGTCCAGTAGTTCCACAACGGCCGGCGTAGATAGTCGATGATGTAATCCGCCGCCTTACCGCCGCGATTCCAGCGCTCGTCGATGATCGCGCCCTGCTTATCGGTCTGCGCGAAGTAATACCGGTTGAAATACTCGTATCCTCCGGCGCCGGTGTCGGGTAAGTGGATGTAAGCCAACTTACCTTCCGATAGCCGATCCACCGTTCGCCGGTTTTCCTCGATCCAGTTCAGCGTGCGCAACTGCGCTTCGGTGTCGACGGGAACCACCGTGAAATCTCGTCCGCCCTCGCCGCTTGCGTTCGAGCTTACGCGCAGCGTAACGGACTTACCCGCCGTACCCTCGAAGAACGAGTAAATGTTGTCCGCGGCGGAGACGTTCCGGCCGTTCACCGCGATCACGTAGTCGCCCACGGTCACATTGACGCCCGGCTGCGTGAGCGGCGCGCGCGTTTGCGGATTCCAACTCTCGCCCGAAAAGATTTTCGCGATCTTGTAGCGGCCGTTCTCGATTCCGTAATCCGCGCCCAGCAGCCCGCCGCGAACCCGTTTCGGCTGGTCCGGGTCGTCGCCCCCTCCCACATAAAGGTGGCCGACCGACAATTCGCCCAGCATTTCCTGAAACAGGTAATTCAAATCGCTTCGCGAACCCAGCCGGTCGATGTACTTTTCGTACTTCGTTTTGAAGTCGGCGTAGTTCACGCCGTGCAGGTTGGGATCGTAGAAAAAATCCCGCTCCAACCGCCACACTTCCTTGTACATCTGCCGCCACTCCGCGCGCGGATCCACGAACGCCTCCATATCGGCGGTCTTGATCGTCCCCTCGCCCGCCTTGGGCGGCGCGCCCGTACCTTGGATCGCCCAACGCTCGCCCTGCCGGAACAAAATCTTGTCGCCGCTCGCGGCGATCGTGTAACCGCCCACGCCGGTCAGGAACTGCTCGGATTTCCGCTTCGACAAATCGAACTTATGCAGAACGCGGGACGCCGGAGTAAACGTCGCCGCGGTGAGCAGCACCGGCGATTCGACGACGAACAGGATGCCCGATTTTCCGGCCTGCAGTTGCGAGTAATTCCGCGCGGGCATCGGCACCGGGATCGTTCGTTGCGTCAGCCCCTCGGTGTCGATCTTCACCTCCACCGTCTTCGCCCCCGGCTTGGCCGCGTCGGGCTTCGGAGCGTCGGTATCCTTCTTCTCGGCGGCGATCTTTTCCTCGTCGCTCTCCGGCGCGAACGGCGATGGATCGGCTTTCGACAACACGATCAAATACAAGCTCCGGGTGACCGGCCTCGAACTCGACGACATATCGAGACCGCCGAGCGACGGTCCCGAATCGGTGGACGCGGCGAAATACATGTATTTGCCGCCCTTGTCCCACACCGCCTCCCGCGCGTCCGACAACCCGTCGGTCGCCGGGTACGCTTTCGCTTCGGCCACCGAGTAAATCATCACCTGGTGCAGACGGGTTTTCAGTTGCTTGTTGTAGCTGATCCACTTCGAATCGGGCGACCACTGCGGGTCGAGCGTAAAGTAACTTTCCCAATAAGTGCCGCCGTCGACCCGAACCGGCTTCTTCGTTTCGACGTCCACGTACCAAAGATTGGCTCGCTTGTCGAAATAGGCGATCTTCTTGGAATCGGGCGACCAGACTGGGTTGTAGTAGAAGGTCGGCTTTTCGTCGAGCGTAATCGTCGTCGTTTCCGCCGACCCGGGCGACGCGTTGCGGATGCGCAGTTCGTACTCCCCCGACTCGTCCGAGAAATAGGCGATCGAGCGGCCGTCGGGAGACCAAGCTGGATCGCGTTCCGCCACGCCCGAGGTTTGCGTGAGGTTGCGGACGTCGCCTTTCTCGCCCGGCACGGTGAGGATTTCGCCGCGCGCCTCGAACACCGCCCGCGCGCCGGAGGGAGAAATATTGAAGGAGGTAATCGACCGTCCCAGTTTCTCGAGCCGCGGCCGGACGCCGGTCACGTCCGCGCCCGCCAGCCGTAAGTCGAGCGCCTTTTCCTTCCCCGTCTTCAAATCGAGTAAGTGAATTTCGCCGAACCGCTCGAACGCGATGGCGTCCGATGTCGCCGACGCGCTCTTGATATCCATGCCCTTGTTGTCGAGCACGGTCGTCATCTTTTTCGAATCCGCGTCATAGGAGTAAATCGAATAGCGCCCGCCGCGGTCGGACAAGAAATACACCTTGTTCCCAACCCACATCGGCGAGTGGTCGTTCGAATCGGTTCGCGGAATCTTGACGACGCTCGAGTCGGCGAGACTTGCAATCCAGACCGGCGTGGCGCGCCCCCCGCGGTAGCGCTTCCACGCGAGATCCGCACGCGACCAAGGTAAATAGGCGATCTGTTTTCCGTCCGGCGAAAAGCTGCCCTGGGAGGCGGCGGGAAGGGGCAGCGCTTCCGGAAACCCGCCGTTCAGATCGACCGTGTAGAGTCGCGCGGCGTTGTTGTGCGTCGAGCCTACGTGAACGGTCACGACTCTCTTGCCGTCGGGAGTCCAGCCGGCGCACGCATCGAGTCCCGGGTGATACGTTAACCGCTTCGGCACGCCACCCGTTACGGGAACGACGAATACGTCCATGCTGCCGTCGTAGTTGCCGGTGAAGGCCACCATCGACCCGTCGGGCGAGAACCGCGCGTGGCTTTCCGACCCCGGACCGCTGGTCAGGCGCGAAGCCTCGCCGCCCGCGCGCGAGGCGATCCAAAGATCGTCGGCGAACTCGAACACGACGTGCGACTTAGAGATCGCGGGATTGCGCAAAAGATGTTCCGCTCCGGCGGCGTAGGCCGACACGGCGAGCGACAAGGCGAGCAAACGCATGGAGAGCACCTCTTCCCGGGAGTGTACCGTCCCCGGAGCCTTGCCGCAATTTATGTAAAGATTTACGCATATTGGACGAACACCTGTTAAGGAACCATGACAGTGAAATCTCTTGTAGTCTCCACGTTGTTCGCGGCCGCCCTCGTTGCGCAGCCGGCGATCGAATCGGCCGAAAACGCGGCTGGATATATGAAAGCGGGGCTGCCCAATAGCGGTTTGGCGCAAGGCAGCCTGATCGTGATTAAGGGTACGGCGCTTGGGCAGACCGCCCTCGCTCAGGCCTCCATTCCTCTCCCACTCTCTTTGGCGGGCACCTCCGCCACCATCACGGCCGGCGGAACCACGCTCACCATGCCGATGAATTACGTGATCGGTATTCCCGGAAACAAGATCCAGATTTCGGCGGTGGTTCCTTCGAACACCCCGTTAGGCGCGGCCACGATTCGGGTTACCTTCAACGGTTCCACCAGCGCGCCCTTTGGCGTTAACGTGGTGCGGAGCGCGTTTGGCATTTTCTCGATCAACTCGGCGGGCTCCGGACCGGCCATCGTCTACACCGGCGCCCGGCTGAACCTGCCGACCGAGTCCGTGAATCGGAGCGCGACGGTGCAAATCTTCGGAACCGGCCTCGGAGCCTCCGCGCCCGCCGATCAAGGTCCGGCGGCGGCGGGCGACTTGCCCGTCGATGTCGAGGTCTGGATCGGCGGCAAGCGGGCGACGGTCGCCTACCGGGGCCGCATTCCGGGTATCGCCTCGATCGACCAGATCAACTTCACCGTGCCCGCCGATACGCCCCTCGGCTGCAATACGTCGCTGATCGTGAAGGTAAGCGGCGTCGTCTCGAACGTTACCACCGTACCCGTGGCCGCCGGGCGCACCTGCGTCGATCCTCTGGGCTATCCGCCCGAAGTGCTGGCACGCGCCGAAGCGAATAACGGATTGGCCATCGGCTACATCGGGCTGCTCAAGACCGCCACGCAAATCTCGGCGGCGGGAGTCACCATCGACAACAAGACCGACGTCATCGTGGGCGCTTTCCAGAAGTACAACTACGCGAGCGTAATCGGCGGCGCGAGCGTGGAAGGTTCGGCGGCGACGTCGGTGGGCTCCTGCAACGTGTACCAGTTCACCGGCCAAAACGCCTCGGTGCCCACCGTCGCCGCGCCCACCGGTCTCGACGCGGGCGCGAGTCTTTCCGCCACCGGCCCCACCGGCGGCGCGCAGATCGTGGAGAAGATCGCAAACCAACTTGGCCTGTACCAGAAATCCGTGACCTCGACCGGCGGGATTCCCGGCATTCCCGGGCTGCCCACGGGCGGATCGGAAATTCTCGGTCCCGGACGCTACACGGTCACCGGTCCCGGCGGCGCGAACGTCGGCGCGTTTACGGCTTCCGTAACTTGGCCGAGCGCGTTCGCCTGGTCGAACCAGTCGTCCATCTCGACCGTCAACCGCAACAACGATATGACCGTAACCTGGACCGGCGGCGATTCGAACGGCTACGTTTCGATCACCGGATTTTCGATCGCGCTGAACGGTACGCAATACGTCGGGGCGGGATTCAACTGCCTGGAACAGGCGAACGTCGGCCGGTTTGTCGTGCCGAGCATCGTCCTGCAAGCTTTGCCGGTCAGCACGTCGCTTAGCGGTTCGCCGCTCGGTTACCTCAGCGTCGCCGCGTCCGGGCTGCCGAACACCTTTACCGCCACCGGACTCGACTACGGCTACATCAACTACTCGTCCGCCATTACCAAGACCGTTACCTACCAATAGACGGGTTGGGGGAGGCTACACTCTTTACTAATGGGCCTCCCCCTCCCCCTCCGCCTTCGCCCGCGCCGGCCCTCCGTCGCGGCGGCGATCGCCGATCGCCCCGACGCCAAGGCGGGATTGCTCTTCTTTTCCCGCGAGCGAGCCTGGATTAACGAAAAGCACCTGGCCCTCTGCCGCGTCCCCGCCCCGACGTTTCTCGAAGAGCGCCGCGCCGCCTGGATGGCGGCCGAACTCGAAAAACTGGGCTGCCAAGTCGAGATCGACCGCGCCGGGAACGTGGTCGCCTTCGCCGAGCGTCCGTCCGGCAAACCATGGATTGCTCTGACCGCGCACCTCGACACCGTACTCGCCCCCCGCACCCCCGACGATATTCGCGTCGCCTCCGACGGGCGCTTCCTCGGCCCCGGCATCTCCGACAATGGCGCGGGACTCGCCGCCCTGCTCGCCATCGCCGCCGCCTGGCGCGAGAGCGAGCGCCCGGAAAGCGAGCTGTCTCTGGTCCTCGTCGCCAACGTGGGCGAAGAAGGCGAGGGTAACTTGAGCGGAATGAGATACTTATGCCGACAATCCCCGCTCGCCGGAACGATTCGCGGCTTCGTCGTGCTCGACGGCCCGGGTACCGATCACATTACCGCCCACGCGCTGGGAAGCCGTCGGTTCGAGGTGAGTTTCTCCGGGCCCGGCGGGCATAGCTGGTCCGATTACGGTACCGGCAACCCGGTACACGCGCTGGCGCAGGCCATCGGCGACTTTACCGCGATTCCCCAGCCGAAATCGCCCCGTAGTTCCATCAATTTCGGGCTGATCGAGGGCGGTGCGAGCGTCAACTCGATCCCCTCGGAAGCGCGGGCGAAACTCGATATCCGCTCGGAAAGCCCCGCCCGCATGGACGAACTGGCGGAACTCCTCACCGACTCCATCGAACGCGCGCTTGCCGCCGAAAACGAGCGGGTGGCCAACAGCCGCAAACCAGGGCGGGTCACGGCGAAAATTCGCGAAATCGGGTCCCGTCCAGGGGGCAAATTGCCCGAAAACGCACCCCTTTTAGGTGCAATTCGGGACGTAGAAGCGCATTTTGGCATCCGTTCCGCGCTAGATTGCGCCTCTACGGACGCAAACATTCCGCTTTCGCTCGGGCTGCCCGCCGTTTCGATCGGCGCGGGCGGGCAAGGCGGGGGGGCGCACACGACCGCCGAGTGGTTTCACCCGGAGGGCCGGGAAACCGGACTTCGCCGTATTTATTTGACGCTACGGAGTCTTCTGGCTTCGTGAGCCTACGCGCGCGGGCCGATCTCGCCCTAGTGCTGGTGGCGCTGCTTTGGGGTTCGACGTTCGTACTCGTCAAGCAGGCGATCGCCGACTGCTCAACCCTATTGTTTCTCGCGCTGCGGTTTTCGGTGGGGGCGGCGGCGATGGCGCTCTGGATGCGGGGGCGGGTGCGGACCACCCGGCGCGAACTGCTCGGCGGGACGCTGGCGGGCATCGTGCTCATGCTGGCCTACATCACCCAGACCCAGGGCTTGCGCTATACGACGGCCTCGAAAAGCGGATTCATTACGGGACTGTACATCGTGCTGGTACCTTTGTTCGCCGGGCTCGTCTATCGCTCTGTACCGGGATGGCGCGAGTGGCTGGGCGTGATCGTGGCGACGGCGGGCATGGGCGTGATGACGCTCGACGCGAGCGCGCTGTCTGTCAATCGCGGCGATCTACTTACCCTGGTCTGCGCGGTGTTCTGCGCGGTTCACGTTCTCGTGCTGGGCAAAGTAACGCCGGGCGCGGACGCGAAGGCGCTGGCGCTGGTGCAGATCGCGAGCGGCGCGGCGCTTTGCTGGCTGCTGTTGCCGGTAGCCGAAACCCCCTACGTTCGATGGTCGCCGGGACTGGTCGCGGCGATCGTGGGCATGGGTACGCTCGTGACGGCGCTCACCTACTTCCTGCAGTCGTGGGGACAGCAACACACCACACCCACTCGCACGGCGCTAATTTTCGCGCTGGAACCGGTGTTCGCGGCGGTAGCGGCGGTCGGAATCGGCGGGGAATCGCTCACCGGGCGAATGCTGGCCGGGGGAGCGCTAATCCTAGCCGGAGTGCTAGCGGTCGAATTGAAACCGGCGGCGGAACCGGTACATCAGTAAAGTGACGAAAACTATAGAATGGGAGTTTTCCGAGGCAAAGCCATGACTTTCTTCGACAAGATCAAACAACGGCGGCTGCTCCAGGCGAGCCTGCTTCTCTTTACGTTGAGCGCGGCGATTCTCGTGGCGACGGTCGCCACGACGGGCGTACACGCCGCTCGCGACGGACAGTCGGTGGCGCCCGACGCGACGCCGCTGGTGGTACCCGCGCCGACGCAACTGGCGAACGACTTTACGAAGCTGGCCAAGCGCGTGGAACCGTCGGTGGTCAACATCTCGACGGATTTCACGCCGAAGCCGGCCACGTCGCGCCGGGGACGTCCGCAGGACGACGAAGAAGAGATGGACGGCGGCGATCCTTCGGACATGCTCCGCCGGTTCTTCGGAGGGCAGGGCGGCCAATTGCCCCCGCAGTTCCGCAACATGCCGCGCCCGAAGAGTTACGGGACGGGGTCCGGCTTCGTGGTGGACAAAAACGGCTACATCATCACCAATCACCACGTGATCGAGAAGGCCGATCACATCAAGGTCAAGCTCTCGGGCGATTCCACCGAGTACAAGGCCAAGCTGATCGGCTTCGACAAGGAAATGGACCTGGCGGTGATAAAGATCGACGCCGGGAAGCCGCTACCGGCGCTCAAGCCGGCCAATTCGGACGGCGTGCAGGTGGGCGATTGGGCGGTGGCGATCGGCTCTCCCTTCGGGCTCGAAGCGACGGTGACGGCGGGTATCGTCAGCGCCAAGGGCCGCGACAAAGTTGCGGGTTCCAAGCAATTTCAGAGCTTCATCCAAACGGACGCGGCGATCAATCCCGGCAATTCCGGCGGCCCTCTCCTGAACATCAATGGCGAGGTGATCGGCATCAACACGGCCATCGCCACGGATTCGGGCGGCTCGCAAGGCGTCGGGTTCGCGCTGCCGATGAACGCGGCGGTGAAGAGCTACAACATGATCATCCGGTCGGGCCGAGTGACGCGCGGATCGATCGGCATCCAATTTAGCCGCGAGGACGATCCGGCGCTGTTGAAAGCGCTCGGCACGGACTCGGGCGTGGTGGTTTCGCTGGTGCATCCCGGCGGTCCGGCGGATAAGGCGGGCCTGAAAGTCGAGGATCTGATCCTCGCGATCAACGGGACGAAGGTGAAGAACGGCGACGATTTGGTGAGCCGCGTGGCCGACACGCCGATCGGCGAGAAGCTGAAGCTGACCATCGACCGCGAAGGCAAGAAGATGGACCTCGACGTGACCATCGAGGACCGCACGAAAGTCTTCGCCGGCGATCCGCGGATCGGCGACGGGGACAAGGCTCCTTCGCTCGAACCGTCGGCCGGGCAGAGCCAAGCGAAGTTCGGCGTCTCGATCCAGAACATCGGCGAAGGCGAACGGGAACGCATGGGCTCGGAAATCAAGGGCGGCGTGATCGTCACCAAAGTCGAGGCCGAGAGCTTCGCCGACGAAATCGGCCTGCAGGAGCGCGACGTGATCGTGTCGATTAACCGGCAGCCAGTGGCGAACGTGGACGACGTCCGCAACATCCAGGCCAAGCTGAAGGCGGGCGACGCGGTGGCGTTCCGGGTGGCGCGGCCGCTCGGCGGGTTAGGGCGCCAAACTCCGCAGTGGCAAACGTTCTTCGCGGCTGGTACGCTACCGAAGAACTAAATGCTGCGCTATTTCGCCATTCCGTTTCTGGGGGCGGCGCTCGCCGCCGCTCCCCAAACTACTAAGCCCAAGGCCGTCAAGCCCTCGGCCGTGAAACCGACGCCGGTAAAGCCGAGTGCGACCAAAAAGCGCGCCATCAAGCCGTCGCGGGGGAAGAAAACGGCGGCGGCCAAGCGCCCCCCGCGCCAAATGCACCCTTCGCCCGAACGCTACCGGGACATCCAGCAGGCATTGGTCGATAAAGGTTTTTTCGACGGCCCGGCCAACGGCGTTTGGGACGACAAATCGATTACCGCGCTCAAGCGGTTCGAAGAATCCCAAAAGCTGAAAACGGACGGCAAAATCGATTCGGTCTCGCTGATCGCTCTCGGCTTGGGGCCGAAGAGGTCCGCGTCCGCGCTTACGGTACCCTCCGCACCGCAACCCTAGGAACTCTCCACATGATCATCGGCGTCGCTAAAGAGGTCAAGGACCACGAGACGCGCGTCGCGCTAACGCCCTCGGGCGTGAAGGCGCTGCGCGAGAACGGCCACCGTGTGCTAGTGGAGACGCGGGCGGGCTTCGGCTCTTCGATTCCCGATTCCGAGTACGAGGAAGCGGGCGCGACCATCGTCGATACCGCCGCCGAGGCGTGGGCCGCTGAGATGGTGGTGAAGGTGAAGGAACCGCAGCCGTCGGAGTTTGCGCACTTCCGGCCGGATCAGATTCTATTCACCTACCTCCACCTGGCGCCGATTCCCGAGACGACGCAGGCGCTGCTCGACAAAAAAGTGGCGGGCGTGGCGTACGAGACGATCCGGGAAGCCGACGGCTCGCTGCCGCTGCTGACGCCGATGTCCGAGGTGGCCGGACGCATGTCGGTGCAAGTGGGCGCGCAGTATCTGGAAGCGCCGAACGGCGGGCGCGGCATTCTGCTCGGGGGGATTCCGGGGGTGGCTCCGGCGAACGTGGTGATCCTGGGCGGCGGCATCGTCGGCCACAACGCGGCGAAGATCGCCGTGGGCTTGGGCGCGGACGTCACCATCATCGACCGGAGTTTAAACCGGCTGCGCCAGCTCGACGATATCTACAACGGCAACGTGATCACGCTGGCCTCGAACGAGTACACGATTCGCGAGTCGCTGCGGCTGGCGGATCTCGTCATCGGCGCGGTGCTGATTCCGGGCGCGTCGGCTCCGAAGCTGGTGCGGCGCGAGACGATCAAGATCATGAAGCGCGGCTCGGTGGTGGTGGACGTGGCGATCGACCAGGGTGGGTGCTTCGAAACCTCGCACGCGACGACGCATACCGAACCGGTCTACTACGTGGACGACGTGCTGCACTACTGCGTGTCGAACATGCCGGCGGCGGTACCTCACACCTCGACGTTCGGATTGACCAACGCGACGTTCCCCTACATGCTGCAAATCGCGAACAAAGGCCTTGCGGGGGCTTGTCACGAATCTCCCGCGATCGCGGAGGGGGTGAACACCTACGGCGGCCATGTCGTCTACCCGGCGGTGGCGGAATCGCAGGGGCGAGCGTCGCGGGAACTTAAGAGTTTGCTGTAGCTTGACGCGTCCAAATTGAATCGCCTATTGACTTGACTAACCACCCCGGACTGGCGTACTTCCTTTAGAGACTCAGTTACAAACTCTCGACCTACAAAAAGGTCGACCACTCACCCGCCCTCGATCACTTCGGAGCGAGGCTTTATTGATTCCAGCTTTCCATAAAGTTGATGTTCACTGGTCGATAAAGACATTCGAACCGGCTTAGACGGGTGCCAATCAGATGGCAGTTTCAGACCTGGGGCGATGAACATAACTTCTTTACCTTCGTAACGTTTTCGCGCTGTGTATCCCAATTCGTAGGCTACCCGCCGATGATGGCTGAAGAGATTGTGACGGACGGCCGAATAGTCATACGTGACCAACCAAGGCTGCTCAAGGTTTACGATGCGGTCTGCTAGCTGACGGTGACCCTCAATGTTGTATTTGTTCATATACAAATTCTGACCATTCTCGATGTATGGAGGGTCGTAGAATGCGAACGACTTCCTTCCGAGCTTGGCAACGACGGTGTTTGTGAAATCGAGAGCGTCAGATTGATGGAGACGTATGCGGGTTGAATAGCGCCCGATCCTCCGAACACGCTGGATCAGCTCCGATCTGTTAAACCTCACGTCAAGAGTCCATTCGCCCGATTGATCTTTTCCACCAATCGGGCCTCCATCGAGGATGCCTGATCGGTTTGTTCGATTTAGGAAGAGAGTCGCGAACCCTAAATCCGTCAGATCCGCCGATACCCGATTTTCATACACTTCTCGCTGTCGATACCATTCCGAAATCGTCACACTCGTCTTCTCGATTCGTCGGCACAGCACGCCTGTGTCGTTGAGAACCGTGAACCAGAAAGCGTAGATCGGTCGGCTTAGGTCGTTGATGTGGATGACAGATGCGTATTCTTCAAGCAGAATGGCCAGTGCGATGGACGCACCCCCTGCGTAAGGTTCTGCGTAGTGGATGTCCCTCAGCGCGTTCTCCTCGAGAAATCTCGTTACGGTAGGAACGAGACGACGCTTGCCTCCCGGATACCGTAGCGGGCTATAGTATGGCATCCGTGACCAGTTTAGGAACTTTCTCGACTTTCGTCAGTCCACGAAAACCTTTCATCGCGCCGACCACATGGCCGTGATGAACGGCTGTAAACTATCCCAGTGAGCCCTCAAGTCGCTGGGAGCGGGGAAAACGCTCTTGCTGTGAACATACTGTTGCATCATAGTGACGGAAGGGGCCAGAAAAGAGTCTTTTTCGCACGCCCGCTGGACTGGCGTGGCCTGTGACCTCGTCAGCTCTCCCTTTGTAACCAAATCCTCTTTAGCCCTCTGGAGTTTGCTCCGTAGCGTAGGATCATTCGTCAACGTCAATCGTGCCGTCTCGATGTAGACATCTACGCTCAGCTCGATGAAAACGCGAAACAGAACAGCGACTGCGTTCGCGTAGTTTTCGAGGCTCAACTTTCTAAGTTCTTTCTCGATCTTAAGTAGTCTTGGATCCGTAACGGACAATGTGCAATCAGAAGGTATCAGGCGGTCTCTCTCTCTGGCTATCTTGACATTCTTTCTCTTTGGCCGAGCGTCCGTCTGGTTCAATAGACCAACGCTGTTCGCCAATACACCATGGCCGCTTTTGATCGTGGGCTTCACAATCATCTTTGCGGGTAGCGTTTCTGCCAGCCATTTAGTACGATTCTCTTTGCTGTAGATATCGCGTACTTTGGTGCGGCCGGAGGCTAATTCCGACGCCACCCATGCCAGCGATTTGGCCACCCGTCTTGCGTCGGCGAGAAGAAAAAGTCGACCATCCTGAACTTCAACACCCATCTTTTCTCTAAACGCGGGAGCGTCCATCAACCGCTCAAAACTGGTAGTCGGAATTCTTGTTCGATCTTCAGGAGTCAACTCGCCAGACGAAACGAGAAACTCCAACGCCTGATAGTATGGAGCCGGAAGACCAGTGCGGGCTTCAAAGCGTGCAATTTCGTCTGTTCCCCACGGCACAACGCCAGCCCCATTGTTTTGCCCAGTGTGAGTAAGCTTAATCCACGGTCTCGCTTCAACCCGATCCTTAGCGACGCAGCAAGTAATCGTATCTACAGGGTCCGTCCAATATTGCTTACTAAGCCCGCGCAGCTGTTTGAGGGTTGAAGGAGCTACGGTACCGGCTACCGTGTCAGGATTTTCGAGCGCCCTTAGGGCAGAAAGTCGCCGATTTCCCTCAAGCACTATGAAGCGGCTGGCGTCTTCGCTATGCCGAATCACCACCGGAAGTCGAGTTGGATCGATTCCGTTTGTGACGATGCTCCTTACCAAAGGCAGAAGCTTCCGCTGAAGGTCTTCGTCTCGGACCATTGCAAGCTGCGTTTCGCGCTGCCCCGAATTCGGCTGCGAAAGTCGAGGATTTTGTTCGTCGAACAACAGATCGGCAGGTCTGATCAAGATCGTTTCCGGCATACGCGGTTCCGCTCACTATCAAGGAATGTGCTGTATTGTACAAAATCGTCTCTCGCCAAGTAAATAGTTGTCTAGTCCAGAGCACACCGCACAATGTAGGCGAGACGACGTCATCATTCCGGTATCGCGCCCGTCCCGAGTTCTTGGGCGAGTCCGACGAGAATCCCTTCCGCTCCGCGGATGTAGCAGAGGCGATACGCGTCCTGATACCGGACGACTTCGCCGACGAGCCGCGCGCCTCGCCGGGAGAGCCTTTCGAGCGTCTCGTCGATATCGTCCACGGCGAACATGACGCGCAGGTAGCCGAGAGCGTTCACCGGGGCGTTGCGATGGTCCGCGATCACGGTGGGCGCGAGGAAGCGGGAGAGTTCGAGCCGGCCGTGGCCGTCCGGCGTGCGCATCATGGCGATCTCGACACGCTGGTCGCCCAGCCCCGTAACCCGCCCGGCCCATTCTCCTTCGATGGTGGCTCGCCCTTCGAGTTCGAGACCGAGTTCGCGAAAGAAATCGATCGTCGTTTCGAGGTCCTCGACGACGATTCCGACGTTGTCCATCCGTTTCAGCGCCATGCGTCCAATTTACGGAATCGCCCGGGCGGAGCCGGTAACCTTTTTCGGAACGGCCGGTATTCCCCGGCATGAAGACTTTCGCCTTTCCGATTCTCGCGGCGACCTTGGCGGTGCCGGTCGTGGGTCAGTTTCGCAATAATCAGGACCGGTCGCTCGCCTGCGACGACAAATCCTGGAACAACCGGATGGAGCAGTTCTGCGAGATCCGCGAGTATCCGGGCGCGTCGGCGGGCCGATTGACGGTGGATCCGCATAGGAACGGCGGCATCGCAATCAAAGGTTGGGACCGGACCGAGGTGCTGGTGCGGGCGAAGGTGCAGGCTTGGGCGCCGACGCGCGGGGAGGCGGAATCGATCGTCCGGCAAGTGAACGTCCGGCATACGGCGGGCGAGGCGCGCGCCGACGGTCCGGAAATGGTTCGGGATCGCAACTGGGGCGTCAGTTTCGAAATTTTCGTACCGCACAAAACCGGGTTGTCGTTGAAGGCGCACAACGGCGGCATTCACATTTCGGACGTCGCGGGCGAGATCGAGTTCAACGCTCTAAACGGCGGCGTCCACTTGAATCGGCTGGCGGGGAACGTGCGCGGCCGGACGGTGAACGGCGGCGTGCACGCCGAGCTGATGGGGCGGCAATGGGACGGAGCGGCTTTCGACGTCGAGACGACGAACGGCGGAGTGCATTTGCGTATGCCGGACAACTATTCGGCGCAGTTCGAGGCGTCGACGGTGAACGGCAAAGTGCATATCGATTTCCCGGTGACGGTGCGCGGCGAGATCGGACGGTCCATTCGGACGACGATCGGCAACGGCGGGCCAATGGTGCGCGCGGTTACGACGAACGGCGGCGTGCACGTTCAGCGCGGCGGGCCCACGATTTAGGTCGGTCCGACGGCCCCCCTTGACTTTGACATTCGCGCTTAATAATGTTTTGGCCAAAGGAGGTGTCCCATGTTCGACACCATTGACGAGCGGGCGGAAAAGGACGATCCGCACTCCTGGAAAGATTGGGCGGGCCGCGTCATCCTGGCGGTGGTCGTGGTCGGTCTGCTGGCGGGCGGAATCTACCTGAGCGTTTCGGGCACGTAAGCCCGGGCGAGCAGCCAAAGCGCCAAACCGGAGCGTAGACTCCAGGCGACCGTACGCAGCCAGTTGGTTGCGACCAGCCGGCGTAGAGCGTGCGCGTCGAAACCCGAAGCGAGCGTGCCGTGCTCCGGAATTTGCAGGAGCGCGGTGGATAACCAGATGGCCGCCACCAGGATCGTCCCCATCCAGACGGCCCAGCCGGGCACGTTCCCCGGGCGTGCGACGACAAGCGCTACAGCCGTCGCCAGTTCGACCACCATCACGGGGCCGACGATCAGCGCCGTCGCGCCCGAATGCCTTCGCTCGTATTCCGCGAAACCGTCTCGCCCCACGCCATCGAATAACGGGTAGTGAACGATTTGGACGAACCAGATCAAGCCGGTCATGAACAGGGTGGAGGCCGCGTGAACCAGCAGAATCATACGGCGGCGGACGCGCCGGAAAGGTCGGCCATCGCCGCTTCGGCGGCCAGACGTCCGCCGAGCATGGCGAAGTGAATCGACGGCATATAGCGATGGTCGCCCGCGGCGTAGAGCCCGGGAGCGAGGCGCGGAGACGTTTGGTCGAGAGGGGCCGGAACGGTGTCGGGTTGCGCGTAGGGAATTCGATAGGTGCGCAGGTGGCGCCAGTGTTTCGCGTCCTTCCCGAACCAGCGCATGAGTTGGGCGTTCACGCCGCGCTGTAACTCCTCGTCGGTTTGGCTGGGCTTGCCGAGTACGGACATGGAGAGAAGCGCTTGCCCTTCGGGGGCGTAGGCGGGGGAGACTTCGCTCATCACGGCGAGATTGTTGATCGGCCACTGATTGTTGCCGTTGAGCACCAGCCACGGGCCTTCGATGGGCGGCTCCGGCGCGGTGTAGTAGACGCAAGCCACGCCGCGAAAGCGCTGCGGGGGGAGACGCCCGGGCGCGAGACGCTGCGCCTCCGGACCCTCGCAAGCCAAAACGACGGCGGCGCCCGAAACGGTCTCTCCCGATTCGAGGGTCACCGAGCGTTCTCCCACCGCGGCGACGCGGGCGTTGAGACGCAGCGAATCGGCGGGCAACTTCGCGGCGAGTTGTTTCGGAATCTCGCCCATGCCCTTGGCGGGCACCGCGGTGTCGCCGTCGGCCATCATCTTAAACACGAACTCGAACATGCGGCTAGACGGTTGCAGCGAAGAATCGAGCATGACGCCGCCGAGAAAAGGCCGGAAGAAACGGTCGATCATGCGAGGCGAGAACCCGCAATCCTTCAACAGCCACATGGTGGTGTGATTTTCGGCGGCGAAGATTTGTTCGTCCGGGGTGCGCAAGAGGCGCGAACGCAAAGCGCGCAAGCGCAGTTTGTCGCGCAACGAACCGACCGGCGAAGTTAGCGTCGCCAGCATCTCGCCGCGCACGCGCCAGGGATCCGTGAGCTTCTGGAACGAACCCGACAGCCGGACCGTCGCCCCGGGCTGGAACGCCCGAAAATCGAGCGCCGGATAGTCGAGCGTCCGCAGCCCTTCGGGATATGCGGTTAAGTAGACCTGGAAGCCGCGGTCGAGAAGGAAGCCTTCGAACTCGTCGGTGCGGACGCGGCCGCCCCAACCGTCGGAAGCCTCGAACAGCGTGAAAGGAACGCCCTTCTCCGTCAGTTCCTTGGCGCAGCACAGGCCCGCCAAACCACCCCCCACGATCAGTACCGGATCACTGGCCATGACTTTCCATTATGACCGCAAGCGGTTTAGCGACGGCTAACGAATCGGCTGCTCGACGGTGTTGGCCTCGACCAGGGCGACGTAGTCGGGACGGTCGGCGCTACTGCGATGAACGTAGGAGCGAAGGATCGCGCCGTGGAAGATCAAGAAAGCGCCGGGCATCTGAAAAATATCGTCGCGGAACCGGCCGATGCCGTACCGCGCCAACAGGCCACCGAAGAAAACGCGAAACCAAACGCGCGGTCCGAGAATCGCCGCCAACCGTCCGCGTCCAAGCCCGAAGGCGCGATAAACGGCTTGGCGCGGGTCGCTAACGCGATCGATGTCCGGAAGCCCAAAGCGGTTGAGCGCCGCCTGCACTTGGTCGTCGGCTCCCATGTGAACCAGCACGATCCGGGCGCCCATTTCTTCGATGCGGCGGCGGTTTTTCGAAAGATCGGCAAGCGTTTCGCGGCAGAACGGGCACCCGGCGTGGCGGAGGAAAACCAGCAGGATCGGCGACAGACGGCTTAGTTCGTCGAGCGTGACACCCAAGGTGGTTTTCGAACGGAGCGCCATCTTCCGAACTTCCGGCGAGACGATGCGCATTTCGCCGATGGCGTCGTCGTAGGCGCGGTAGAGGATCGCGGCGAACGGCGCCAGCCAGACGAGGTCGTTCAAGAGAATTCCCCAACCGGCGGCGGCGGGCAACCGCCCCTTCCAAATCGCGACGGTCATCAGGGCGGGCCCGAGCAATTTACCGGCGAACCCCAGCGCGACAATCGGCCAATGACGTAGCGGATCGCTCGCCGCGATCAAGTAACCGGCGCCGCTCAACCCGATCGCCAGGGCCAGCAGCCGCACCAATTCGGAATAATTCGGCTCAGCCGCTCCGAGCATCCGAAAAGGAGCGCTCGGCGCTATCAGGAGGAAAACCATCCAAGCCGCGTTGTAGACGGCGGCCGCCGACAATACGGTCTTCATCCAAGCCGGCGCGGAACGGGCGGTGTTCCCCATGGAGTTTGCGATGCTCAGGGAGAGCGTTGGCATCATTTTAATCCAGTGAGAATCGAATATCTAGACGCGGGAATCTATTTGAACGACTTGGACCTGTGGTTAGACCCACAAACACCCGCGGCGGCGGCTTGGCTGTCGCACGCGCATTCCGATCACGCCCGGGGGCTGCATGCACGCGCGTTCGGCACTGCCGATACCCTTACTCTTTACGAGATGCGTTGGCCCGCGGAAGGGCGACGCGAATTAACGTCTCTTAATTACGGCGAGACCCTCGAGTTTCGCGGTGCGCGATTGACCGCGCTGCCCGCCGGGCACATTCTCGGGGCGGCGCAATTGCTCGTCGAGTTCGAGGGCGAACGATCGATTTACACGGGCGATTTCAAGCTGCGCGCGCCACTGTGCGGCACGCCGGCGCAGGTAGCGCCCTGCGACCGGTTGATCGTCGAATCGACGTTCGGGCTGCCGGTGTACCACTTTCTTTCGCGCGAAGAGGCGGCGGAGCGGATCGCGGGATTCGCCCGGGAAACGCTCGCGGGCGGCGAGGTTCCCGTGTTTCTCGGCTACCCGCTGGGCCGCGGGCAGGAGATCGTAAACGTGCTGGCGACGGCGGGAATTCCGGTGGCGGTACACGGCGCGATCGCCCGCTACATTCCGGTCTACGAGCGCGCGGGCTACCGGTTCGACGGATGGGAGCCTTACGAGAGCGGGCGCATTTCCGGTAAAGCGTTGGTCGTGACGCCCGGCATGCGAGCGATTTTCGAGGCGCTGGACTGCCGCATCGCTTACGTCTCGGGCTGGGCGGCGCTGTCGAACGCCCGGGCGCGGGTGGGCGCGGAGGAATTGATTCCCTACTCCGACCATGCGGGCTTCGAGGAACTGATCGAATTTATCGAGGCGACCGGCGCGAAGCGCGTCGATTTGGTGCACGGCTACACGGAGGCGCTGGCGCAAATTCTTCGGGATCGCGGGATCGACGCCCGAGCCCACGGGGCGGGGCGAGCGGAGGAAGCCGACGCCTAGTGGACGCACTCGCCATCGTGTGCGAGCGGATCGCCGCCACCAACAGCCGCAATCGAAAGATCGACTTACTCGCGCGGTATTTCGCCTCCCTCGACGACGCCGATCTCGTGCGCGCGTCGCGCATTCTTTCCGGCGAACCGGTGGAAGGCGCGAACCTGTCGGTGGGCGGGTCGCTGCTGCGGGACGCGGCGGTAGAGGCCAGCGGATGGCCCCTCGATTTGGTGCGGTTGTGCATGCGCGAAGTGGGCGATACGGGCGAGAGCGTGGGGCTCTTGCTGGTGGGACGGACGAAGGGGCGCGAACTGCCGCTGGCCGAGGCGGAGGAGCGCTATCGGCGTTTGGCGATGGCGCGGCGGACGGCGTCGAAGCTCGCCATCCTAGTGGACACGCTGCTCGAATTCCGGCCGTTGGCGGTGAAGTATTTCGTCAAGGGGATTACCGGAAGCTGGCGCATCGGATTGCAATCGAAGATGGTGCGCGAGGCGCTACAGAAATCGGGGCGCGAGGCTCCGGCGCTCGGCCCGGCGCTGTTCCGGCCGATCGATTTCATGCTGGCGCGAGCGAACCCTCCCAAGGAATTGACGGGCGAGTGGTGGGTGGAGGACAAGTACGACGGAATTCGTTCGCAGGTCCACGCGCGAAACGGCCAAGCGCGGATTTTCACCCGAGGGCTCGACGACACGACGGCGGCGTTTCCGGAGATCGTCGAAGCGCTGTCGAGTTTGCCGGGCGAGGCGATTCTCGACGGCGAAATTCTGGCGTGGCGCGACGGCCGGGCGTTGCCGTTCACGGCGTTACAGCAACGGCTAGCGCGGAAGAAGGTCGCGGCCGGCCTGATGGAACGCGTGCCGGCGATTTTCCTGGCCTACGATTTGCTGTGGCGCGACGGCGAGCCGCTGATCGAGCGCGCCTATACCGAGCGGCGCGCGATTCTCGAAAGTCTACCGGTACGCGCGAGCCCGCGGGAGCGCATCGCGAGCCTGGACGAACTCGACGAGCGATTCGCCGCCGCCCGCGCGCGGGGCAACGAAGGCTTGATGCTGAAGCGCGCGGATAGCGTGTACGAAGCGGGGAGGCGTGGCGACGCGTGGGCGAAGGTGAAGCGTCCCTACGCGACACTCGACGTTGTCGTGACCGCCGCCGAGCAAGGGCACGGGCGGCGGGCGACGGTGCTCTCCGACTACACGTTCGCGGTGCGGGACGGCGACCGGTTTTTGAACGTCGGCAAAGCGTATAGCGGCTTGACCGACGAAGAGATTCGCGAACTCACGCGAGTTTTTCGCGGGATCGCGACGGAGCGCTTCGGGCGAGTGACGCTCGTCAAACCGGAAGTGGTTCTCGAAGTGGCGTTCGACGGCATCCAGTCGTCGCCTCGCCACAAAAGCGGATTCGCCCTTCGATTTCCGCGCATTCTGAGTTGGCGGCGCGACAAGACGCCGGCCGGCGTCGATTCCTTGAATACGGTTCGCGAATTGTATGAAGCTCAATTCCCCCCTTCATCCGGAGCTTGAGCGCTGGTTTCGCGAGCGCTGGCCAAAGGGATTTTCCGAGGCGCAGCGGTTGGCGCTGCCGCATACGCTGGCCGGAGAGAACACGCTGATTCTCGCTCCGACGGGCTCGGGCAAGACGCTCGCGGCGTTTCTTTCCGTTCTGAGCGATTTGGCCGGTCGCGGGGCGCTTCCCAACAAGACGCTGGCGGTGTACGTGTCGCCGCTGCGTTCGCTAACGCGCGACATCGAGCGCAATCTGGAAGCGCCGCTCGCGGCGCTGGGCGGCGGCATTCGGATGGAGGTACGGACCGGCGATACGGATCTCGCGACGCGGGCGCGGCAATCGCGGCTACGTCCGCACCTGCTGCTCACGACGCCGGAATCGCTGTCGTCGCTGCTCTCGCAAACGGCGTGGCGCGACGGGTTCGATCGCCCGACGGCGATCGTCGACGAGATTCACGCGTTCGCGGAATCGAAGCGCGGGTCTTTGTTGGCGCTGACGCTCGAGCGGCTCGCGCCCCGGCAACGCATCGGACTTTCGGCCACGGCCGCGCCGGTCGACGCCGTGACGCGGCTGCTCTGCGGAGACCGTCCCTGCGCCGTCGCGCAGGTCGACGGGCGAAAGGCGCATCGGCTAGAGGTAGCGCCCATCCCGCTCGATATTCCACTGCCCGTGTCCGGATACTCGCCGTTTCGGATCGCGCACGCGGTGGCGGAGGAAGTTCGCGGGACGAAGTGCTCGCTGGTATTCACCTCGACTCGTTCGTCGGCGGAGCAATTGGGGTTGGCGCTGAAAGTTCTGCTGCCCGAGTTCGAGGATCGCATCGAGGTGCACCACGCGTCCGTCGAACGCGATGCGCGATTGGCGGTGGAGCAGGGGTTGAGCGAAGGCCGCTATAAAGCGGTAGTGTGTTCGTCGAGTCTCGAACTGGGGGTCGATTTTCAGGCCGTCGATCGCGTTCTGCTGATTGGCGCTCCACGCGGCGTCAGCCGCGCGCTGCAACGCTTAGGGCGCAGCGGGCATCGATTGGGCGGCACGGCAATGGGATCCCTGGTTCCGTTGAGCCTGCCCGATCTACTGGAATGTATCGCGCTACGCGAGGCGGCGCGGCAAGGGCGACTGGACCTTCTGCGAGTCCCGCGAGCGCCGCTCGACGTGTTGGCGCAGGCGCTGCTGGGCATGGCGGTGGAGCGGGAGTGGGGCGTCGACGAGGCGTTCGAGTTGGCGCGCCGCGCGGGTCCGTATCGCGATCTCTCCCGCGCCGATTTCGACTCGGTACTCGACTATCTAGCCGGGCAAGGAAAAGTGCTCGCGGGATACGGAGAGGCGTTCGGCAAGATTCGAATTTCAAACGGAATGTTTCACGTCGCCACACGCAAAGCGGCACGAAGCTACTACCAAAACATCGGGACGATTTCCGACGATTTCCAAGTGAAGGTCGTGGCGCGTAATCGCCACCTGGGCCGCGTGGAGGAGAGCTTTCTCTCGTCGCTCGAACGCGGGGACGCCTTCGTGATCGGCGGCAAGAGCGTGCGCGTCCGCACGCTGGCGGGCGATACGGCTATGGTGGAACCGGCGCAAGGGGAGCGCGTGAAAACGCCGTCGTGGATGGGCGGCAAGATGTCGCTCACCGCGCGGCTCGCGTCGGAAGAGCTGCTTTTGCGGCGTGCGCTGCGCCAATCGGAAGACGTCGAGGCCGCGTTAGTCGCCGAGTATCGCGTCGATCCGGTAACCGCGAAACGCGCGGCGGCTTACGTGGAGCGCCAGCGGCGCGCGGCTCCGGTACCGGTGGACTCGCCGGTGCAAGTGGAGCGCGTGCGTCGCGAGCGCGCGTTGCTTTCGATATTTCACGTGGTGGCGGGACGCGCCGTTAACCGGTCGATGGCGTGGGTGCTGGGTTATCGCCTGGGTTCGGAGTACGGCAGCGTGGTGAGCAACTACGACGACCACGGGTTTTTGCTGAGCTGCGCCGCGAAGAGCGCGCCGGGACTCGAACGTTTACGCGCTTGCTTCGATCCGAACGATTGGCTACGCGATTTGCGCTTGGCGATCGAGAGTACGGAGTTTCTGGGGCGCAAGTTTCGACCGATCGCCGAGACCGGGCAGTTGATGGAGCGCCGCAAAACGGGCGGCGCGGCGCGAAGGCAATCGAGTTGGAACGGCTCGCTGCTCTACCAAACGTTCTTGAAACACGAGCCCGATCATCCGTTGGTGCGCGAAGCGGTACGCGAGGTACTGGAGGACGAACTCGACGGGGAGCGCGCGGCGGCGGAGGCGAAGCGCATTTTCGAAGCGCCGTGGGAGAGCTTCGAACTCGACAGGCCGTCGCCGTTTTCGCTGACGATGTTCGCGTCGCACAATCGCGAGGTGTTGCTGGCGCAGGACCCCGACAAAGCGTTAGACGAGCTGGCGACCGAACTGTACGAGACATGGTGAGGCTTTTCGCGCACCCGAGCGGCGCGCTCTACATTCCGGAAGAATCGACGGCGCTGATCGCCGATCTGCACTTGGGCTACGCGTGGGCGCAGCGACGGCGCGGGCAATTAGGCCCCGTGGCGGACGGCGGATCGGTGGAAAAGTTCCGCGCGCTGCTCGAAGAATTGGAACCGCGCCGCGTGGTGCTGTTGGGCGACGTCTATCACGCGCCGAAGCCCTCGGCGGGCGAACGGAGGTTGGTGGAGGAGGCGCTGGGACTGGTGCGCGGCGAACTGGCGATCGTGCGCGGCAATCACGACCGGGCGTTATTGCGCGACTTCGGAAAAGCTCCGATCGCGGAATGGCGATGCGACGGCGTCGTCGCGGTACACGGCGATCGCGAGATCGAGACCGACGATTTCGTCGTGATGGGGCATCTGCATCCGGTAGCGCGCGTACGCGATCACGCGGGGGCGTCGCGGCGTGTGCCCGTATTCTGGCTGTCGGAAAGACGACTGGTGCTGCCCGCTTTCACGCCGTTCTCCAGCGGAGCTCCGGTGCGCGGCGGTCGGATGTTCGCGGCGACCGGTAAGCGGGTAGTGCCCATGCAGCGGCCCGAATTCGGCGAGGAACTACCAGGCTTGGTCCGCGTCGCGTGACTCTGTGTCGGGCAACTAGGCGGTGTCGCGCAACTCGGCGGCGCGCGCGGCGATGGCTTTCTTTTTCGCGGGGGCGATACGGACGAGGTTGCGCAGTTGCATCTCCATACGCGGTATCTTTTTCAGCTTCGCTTCGTTGCGCATGAGGAAATCCCAGTACAGGGTGGTGAAAGGGCACGCGGTTTCGCCCGTCGATTCGGCTGGGTCGAAGCGGCAGTTCGCGCAATAGTTCGACATGCGCGAGATGTACTTGCCGGTAGCGGCGTAGGGCTTCGAGGCGAGATAGCCGCCGTCGGCGAACTGCGACATGCCGATCGTGTTGGGCAACTCCACCCACTCGACGGCGTCGACGTAGACGGCGAGGTACCACTCGTGGACTTGGCGCGGCTCGACGCCGAGCAGCAACGCGTAGAGTCCGGTGACCATGAGGCGCTGGATGTGGTGCGCGTAGCCGTAACGCAACGTCTGGCCGATGGCTTCGCGCAGGCAGGTCATATCGGTTTCGCCGGTCCAGTAGAATTTGGGCAGAGGCGCGCGGGCGTCGAGCTCGTTCGAATCGGCGTAGGCGGGCATCTTGAGCCAGTAGACGCCGCGGACGTACTCGCGCCATCCGAGAATCTGGCGGACGAATCCTTCGCGAGCGGCGAGCGGAGCGTCGGCGGTCTCGGCCGCGCGGACGGCGTCGCGCGGATCAAGCAGTTTCAGATTCAGGGCGACGGAAATGCGCGAGTGATAGAGCCACGGCTCGCCGGTCCACATCGCGTCCTGAAATTGGCCGAAAAGCGGCAGTCGGTGGACGATGAAATCGTCGAGGGCGTCGAGAGCTTGGCCGGGCGCGACGGGCCAATCGAAATGGGCGAGGCGGCCGGGATGATCGGGGAACCGCTTCTCGACGAGTTCGATTACCCGGCGCGTGGTGGCGTCGGGCAAAAAGCGGCGAGGCGCGGGAAGCTCGCTCGGACCGGACTTGCCGAAGGCACCGCGATTGTCGTGGTCGAAATTCCACTGGCCACCGAAGGGCTTGTCGCCGTCCATCAGGACGCCGTGGCGGCGGCGCATCTCGCGATAGAAAAATTCCATGCGGAGTTGCTTGCGCTCTCGCGAATGCTCCCGGAAATCGTCGAGCGAGCAGAGGAAGTGGCGGTCGGCGAGAAAGTCGACCAGGGGCGCGAGGGACTCTCGCACGCGGTAGTCGCCTGGCTCGACGGCGATCGTTCGCTTGGGCTTGAGCTTGGCGATATCGCGCCGGAGAAATTCGGCGAGCGAGCCTTCGGAAAGTTCGCGGTAATGCACGCGCACGCCTTCTTCGCGCAAGGCGTCGCGAAAGTGACGCATGGCGGAAAGGAAGAGAGCGATGCGCGCCTTGTGGCTCCAGACATGCGTGGATTCTTCGGTAACTTCCGCCATCCAGACGGCGTCTTGGGCGGCGTCGAAGTCGTCGAAGGCGGCGGAATCGCGGTTGAGTTGGTCGCCCAGAACGACGATGAGGTTGCGCACGGTTAGAGAGATGACGTTTATGCGAGCATCGATTTATGGTTCTACCCGCCGTTGAGGAATGGGTCGCGCCGCGCCCCAAGCGGTGGACGGTGAAGGAAGCCTACGCCTGGGCGGAATTGTTTCCGGAAGCGCGATTCGAGCTGATTGAGGGAGAGATTTTCGAACGTATGTCTCATAGTCCGGAACACGCCTATCGGTTGTGCCTAGTCGGCGGTTGGGCCTCTTCGGTTTTCGGCGGGGAATCGGTACGACAGCAGTTGCCTCTTTCCATGAGGGGCGCCGAAGCCGACTTCTCGGAGCCGGAACCCGACATCGCCGTGGTCAGGCCGGGAGACTACAGCCGACGTCATCCTCAACCGGACGAAGCGTTACTAATCGTCGAGATTACCTACACTTCGCACAAGATGGACCTCGAAACCAAAGCTTCGCTTTACGGTCGTAACGGCGTTCCGGAATACTGGGCGCTCGACCTTCCCGGACGCCGCTTGTTCGTTCACCGAGAGCCGTCGGCGACGGGGTACGGCGTGATTACGATTCTCGACGAGAGCCGTTCGATCGCTCCCTTGGCCGCGCCGGATCGCCTCGTAAAAGTGGCGGACCTACTGCCGTGATCGCCGCGCTGCTGCTGCTGGCGCAAATTCCGCCGGTCGAGAGTCCGGTGAAAGAAGGATTCTCGCTGCGCTGGTCCGATATGTACGCGGGTGACGGCGCGGTGGCCGAACCGGGCCAGCGCTATCGGGTCCACTACACCGGTTGGTTGACCGATGGCACGAAGTTCGATTCTTCGCGCGACCGCAACGAGCCATTCCATTTCGTGCAAGGCCAGCGGCAGGTCATCTCCGGTTGGGACGCGGGATTCGAAGGCATGCGCGTCGGCGGACGGCGGCGTTTGTTTATTCCCTACCAGATGGCTTACGGGGAGAAGGGGCGCGGCCCGATTCCGCCGAAAGCGGAGTTGATCTTCGACGTCGAACTGTTGGGGGTCGAAACGATCGCCGAAATTCCGCCCTCCGCCGAACTGCTCGATCCGATCGCCGATTACGAAAAGAAGCTCGCGGCGTTAGCCCAGGCGTTTCCCGAGGAGAAGTACGATTGGCGGCCCGCTCCGGGTGTCCGCTCCGTACGCGAGGTGTTGACGCATGTCGCCTACGGCAACCAACTGATGCTGGATCTGGCGGAGAAAGTCGTCGAGCCCGCCGCGTTGCGTCAGCGGATCGAGAAGCAGTTGGCCGACGAAAAAGAAGCGCTGTCGAAAGAAGCGACGATCGCGAAACTGACCGCGAGCTTCGAAAGCGTGCGCAAAACCATCGCGCCTTTACGAGCGGGAGTTCTTGGGTCGAGCGTCGAGTTCTTCGGCCGCAAGACCACGCGGCGCGGGCTCTATATCGAACTGTCCGGCCATATCGCCGAGCATCTTGGTCAATTGATCGCCTACGCGCGGGCGAACGGAATCAAGCCGCCCTGGAGCGAGTAGGCCGCGTTAAGCCGCCGCGCCGATCGGCTGAGCGAACTCCTTGAAGCGCACGCTGACCAGCTTCGAGACTCCCGGTTCCTGCATCGTCACCCCGTACATCGCTTGCGCGGACTCCATGGTCCGTTTAGCGTGCGTGATGACGATGAACTGCGTATCGCGCGACATCTCGCGCAGCAGCGCGGTAAGCCGCTGAATGTTCGGCTCGTCGAGCGGTGCGTCCACCTCGTCGAGAATGCAGAACGGCGACGGCTGATACTTGAAAATCGCCATCAGCAGCGCCATCGCCGTCATCGCGCGTTCGCCGCCCGACAGCAGCAGGACGTTCTGCAGTTTCTTGCCCGGCGGCTGCGCGACGATATCAATGCCCGAATCGCTCGCGTTTTCTTGATCGGTAAGCCGCATCTCGCCCAATCCGCCGTTGAACAGCGTCTTGAACATCTCGCGGAAGTTGGCGTTGATCTTCTCGAACGCTTCGTTGAACCGCTTCTTCGATTCGACATCGATCTCCTGTATCGCCTTTTCCGTGTCGCGGATGGAATCGAGCAGGTCCTGACGTTGCGTGTTCAGGAACTCGTAGCGCCGCTCGGCCTCTTCGTACTCTTCGAGCGCCTGCGGATTCACCGGTCCCAGCGCCTCGATGCGCCGCGCCAGTTCGCGCACGCGATCCTCGCGCTCGGCCAGCGCCACCTCGTCGAGAACGAGTTCGACGCCCGACGCCACTTGATCGACCGGTAAGTCGAGCTGCGTGCGGCAGGTTTCGTCGAGATGCTTCAGATCGCTCTGCCGCCGCACCAATTCCAACTCGATCCGGTTGCGCCCTTCGAGCGATTCGAGAGCCGCTTGCCGGGCCGTCTTAATGGACTCGTCGGCTTCGGCGAGAGCCGCGCGCTCCTCCGTTTCGCGAGCCGCCAGCGCGGCCACGGCGACCGCCAACCGTTCGACGGCGGACTTCAGTTCTACCGCGCGCGCTTCGAGCGCGGCGTTGTCCGTCGAGAGGCGCACCCGCTCGTCTTCGAGACGTCCCGCCTCCGCGAGGAGCGCCGCCCGCCGGGCCGTCAATTCGGCCACTTGCGACCGCAAACGCTCCACCGCCGATTGGGCGGAACGGGCGCGTTCGTCGAGACTCGCCACCGTTGCCCGTAGCGCCGCGTGCTCTTCGCTCGACTTGGCCAGCGCCGATCCCAGTTCGACGAGTTGCGCGCGCGCGGCATCGAGCGAAGCTTCGGTTTGCGCGCCGAGCGCTTCTTTGGCCACCACCGCCTCCCGCTGCACGGTCCGCTCGGTCGTCGACTTCTCTCGCTCGCGGTCCAAGCGCTGGCGTTCCATTTTCGCCACCGACGATCGCGACGAAGCCCGGCTATGCTCTTCCGCCGCCTTGCGGCTTTCGTGGTCGAGGGCGAGCGCTTCCTTCTCCTGCGACTGCTGCCGCGACCGCAACCCATCGAGATGTTCCGTCAGACTCGCGATGGTCTTTTCGAGTTGCGACAAGCGGCCCGCGGCGTCGTCGCTCTCGACTTGACGCACCCGTTCGAGCGCCGTCACCTCGCGCAATTCGCGCTTCAGCGCCAGAGGACCGGAGCCGGTCTTTTTGCCTCCCGCCACCGCGTAGCCGTGGTAGCAAACGCCGTCCGGCAACAGGAAGTAGACGTCGGGATACTCGAGCGCCAGCCGCCGCGCCGCCGCGTGATCGGTAGCGAGAAAACACCGAGACAGACGCGGCAGCAATTCCGCCGGAGCGTGCGTCAGACCGTTGGTGAGGCGCAGCACGTCATTCAATCGCGCCGCGATCCCAGTTTCGGGACCGATGGCGGGTTCCGAAACCGGACCTCGCCGTAGCTCCGATTCGGGCGGAGGATGCACTAGGAAAGTGGCGCGTCCGTCGAGGTCGCTCCGCATCAGTTCCACGCCCGCTTGCGCCGACTCCCAGTCCTTCACCAGCACGTACTCGAGTTCCTCGTGGAGAAACTCCTCCGTCGCCTTCTCGTAGGCCGCGTCCACCTCGACGAAATCCGCCAACACGCCGAGCGGTTTCAACTCGCTCGCCCGCCCGCGTTCGATCGCCGTAAACAGGCGCTTCACCGACTCCGTGGTGTAAGCGCGGTGCGAAAGAATTTCCTCGAGCGAATCGCGCCGGGCCTTGATGCGGGAAAGCTCCGCCCGGCGGTCGTCCACTTCGCGCCGGGTGGCGGCGTGCTCGCTCCGGCGTAGCTGCAACTCTTGATCGACGCGCGCGCGCTGGGCGGCGACGGATTCCAGTTCCATCTGCCGCGCGGCGAGCTTCTCCGAAATCTCGGCGCGTTGCCGTTCCAGGCGCGCCAGATCGGCGGAGGCGGCCTCCTCGTCGCGAGCGACGCGCGCGGCGTCGCGGTCGAGCGATTCGAGATAGCCGTCGATCTGCGCCAGCCGATTCTTTAGTGTGGAGACCTCGCCCAGCAGCCGCAAGACCTGCTGGCGGGCTTGTTCGGATTCCCGCTCGCGCTCGCGCAATTGCGTTTCGAGCGCGGTTCGCTCCGACGCCTTCGCGGTTAACGCGTGGCGCGCCTCATCCGCCTCCGCCGCGACGGACTGCGCTTGAGCGGAGTTCGCTTCCAATTCGGCGGTTCGCTCGGCGGCGAGGCCGGACAGCCGCTCCGCCTCGATTTGCGCTTGCGCCGTGCGGTCGGCGATCGCCCGGATCTGATTCGACTGCGATTCCAGACGCCCGCGCGTGCGTTCGGCCTCCAGTTCGCATTCGGCCAGCTTCCGGCGCGCTTCGGTGAGTTCGGAATCGGTCGCGAAGCACCGCTCCCGGAGCGTCTCTTGCTTCCGCTCGCCCTCCGAAACCGCTTCGTTGGCGGCGGCCAATTCGGCGGTCGAAAGATTCAGTTCCAGCGCGGTCTTCGCGATCTCCCGGTCGAGCGCCAGATACCGCCCGCCCAGCGCCACTCGCAACTCTCCGACGTACTCCGCGCGCAGTTCCTCGTAACGCTTCGCTTTCGAGGCTTGCCGCTTGAGCGAATTCACTTGGCGGCCGACCTCTTCGAGAATGTCGAAAACGCGATTTAGATTCTGTTTCGCGCTTTCGAGCTTCGCTTCCGCCAACCGGCGCCGATTCTTAAAGCGGCTCACGCCGGCGGCTTCCTCGATAATCGACCGGCGGTCGGCCGGTTTCGTCGAAAGGATTTGCCCGATGCGGCCCTGCTCGATGATCGCGTAGCTTTCGGGGCCGAGGCCCGTCCCCATGAACAAGTCCTGAATGTCGCGCAGGCGAGCGGTCTTGCCGTCGATCAGATACTCGCTGTCGCCGCTTCGAAAAAGGCGCCGGGTGATGGTGACCTCGGCCGGGCGGGCGCCCTCGGCCTCGGGATCGACCAACGTCATCGTCACCTGCGCCAACCCCAACGGCTTACGGTCCCGCGTACCCGCAAAGATCACGTCTTCCATGCGCGCGCCGCGCAAGCTTTTCGCCGACTGCTCGCCGAGCACCCAGCTAATGGCGTCGCTGAGATTCGACTTTCCGCAGCCGTTCGGCCCGACGATCGCCGCCACGCCCTCGCCGTGGAAGCGCATTTCCGTTCTGTCGCAGAACGACTTAAAGCCCTGGAGTTCGACGCGTTTCAGTTTCAGCAAGTGCCTACCCTGGTTCGGGACTTTGACTTTCTCCGGCGTTTCGCGCCGCCGAAGACTCGGGGGATGACCTCATGCTATCCCGGTCCGTGCCCGTCCGCAAGCGGATAGGCAACTGTTCCTGGTGTTATCCACAGGACGACCACAAGATATTGGGGTCGATTGTTCGAAACGCCGGGTCAAATCGATGACACGAATTTAATCTATTTCCGCTGAGGCATTCGCACCCCTGCTGCACGCTACGAACAACAGTCCCCGTTTACATGTGTTTCTCGGCGAACGGGAGATCGACAAAAAACGAGAGGACTCCGCCGATGCGCCAAAGCCTAGCTTGGCTTGCGTTCCTAGGGCTCGCGCCGTTTGCAGCGGCCCAACTTCCCGTGACCGTCACCGTCACGCCAAATCCTTCCAGCGTTCGTTTAGGCTCGTCGCTCGATTACAACGCGGCGGTCGCCAACACCACTAACACGGGGGTGCAATGGTTCGTGAACGATGTCGCGGGCGGGAACGCCACCTACGGAACCATCAATTCCTCGGGTTTGTTTACGGCGCCCGCGGTTCGACCCATCGCCACGATCTTAATCAAGGCGAAGAGCGTGGCCGACCCCACGAAGTTTCAGCAGGTCGCGCCGTCGATCTTGAATCCGATTCCCGTAGCGTCGGCCGTCGCACCGGCTTACGTCAACGTCAACTTGGCGACCCAGCTTAAGGTGACGGGATCGAAGTTTATCTCCGGGGCGCAAATTTACAACGGCTCGACGGCGCTGGTCACGACGTTCGTCTCCGCGACGGAACTTCGGGCGACGCTGACCACCTCCGCGACTCCGGGCACGACGCTGAAAATCAGCGTCAAGAATCCCGATCCGGGCGGAGCGTTCTCGGGCTCGCTGAACGTCGTTACTACGCCGCCGGTGAACCTGACCATCGCTCCCGACGCGCCAACCATGCGGCTGGGGACGACAAAAGACTTCAACGCGACGGTAAACAACGCCGTCAACAAGAACGTCACCTGGTGGGCGGGAGGCGTCAAAGGGGGGAATGCGGCGTCGGGGACGATCGACGTCAACGGTCTCTACACGCCACCGCAGGTGTTGCCCACGCCGCCGCAGGTAGTAATTAAGGCGGTCAGCGATCAAGACTCCAACGCCTACGACGCAACGACCGTCAACTTACAGCACGGCCTGCCCTCGATCTCGGCGGTGTCGCCTTCGCCGATGAAGACGGGGCCCAACACGATCACCATCGACGGAAACTGGTTCGCCAAGACGGCGAAGGTGACCATCGACGGCGTGGCCATGCCGTTCACTTGGATTTCGCCGACGCGGATCAACCTCACGACGACCGTGAAGCTACCCATCGGAGGCTACTCTCGGTTTCAAGTCTTGAATCCCGATCCGGGCGCCGCCAATTCCACGGTTCGAGCGGTGGCGGTGTCGTCGCTGAAGGAGACGGTTTCCTACGCGAACGCCGTTCGATTTCTGGAGCAGGCGACGTTCGGCCCGACTCCCGAATCGATCCAGCGCGTGATGGAGATCGGCCGCGAGGCGTGGATCGAGGAGCAGTTCGCCGCTCCGCAGTCGAACTACGACGACGCCACCGACACGAGCATGGATTTGAGCGCCATGCAAAAAGATTTCTTCCGCAACGCGCTTAAGAAACCCGACCAGTTGCGGCAACGGATGGCGTTCGCGCTGGGGCAGCTCTTCGTCGTCTCCGGTAACGAACTGCCGCAGTACTGGAAGATGCTGTCCTACCAGCGCATGTTTATCCGGAACGCGTTTCTGGGTTACTTCACGGTGATGAAGGAAGTTACGCTTTCGCCGGCCATGGGCGAGTACCTGGACATGGCGAATAACGACAAGCCGGATCCGTCGAAAGGGTTGGTTCCGAACGAAAATTACGGGCGCGAGACGCTCCAGCTATTTACCATCGGTCTCGACTTACTCAACAACGACGGCACCCGAAAGCTCAATGCGTCCGGTCAACCGATTCCGGCTTACACGGAAGAAGACGTCAAGCAACTGACGCTGATGTTGACCGGCTGGACCTATCCGCCCAAGCCGGGCGCGATTTCGGTTTGGAAGAATCCGCCGTACTACTACGGAAACATGGTGCCGTTCGAGGATCATCACGATACTTCGAACAAGCTGCTGCTGGGGAATTCGCTTTCGGGCGGACGATCCGCGCCTTCGGAACTCGACTACGCCTTGCTGGTGATTTTCAACCACCCGAACGTCGGTCCGTTCGTCGCCTACCGTCTCATCCAAAAGCTCGTGACGTCGAATCCCTCGCCCGCCTACGTGGGCCGCGTCGCGAGCGCCTTTAACGCCCCCTCGCGCGGCGATCTGAAAGCGGTTGTCCGGGCGATTCTCCTCGATCCCGAAGCGGGTACCGGTCCGGGCGCGACCCTGCCGGCGAGTCAGGGACACTTACGCGAGCCGGTATTGTTCATGACGACCCTGCTGCGCGCGCTGGGCGCGACGGCGACCGACGAACCGTCCATCGCCAACTACTCGCAATCGATGGGGCAACGGCTGTTCTACCCGCCCAGCGTGTTTAACTACTACTCGCCGTTCTACCGGATTCCGGGCTCGGGCGTTCCGGGTCCCGAATTTCAGTTGCTCAACCCGACCACGGCGCTCGAGCGAATCAACTTCGTGCACGCCGCCGTGAACAACTCGCTCGGGAGTACCGTCACCGTGCCCGTGGGCCATTTCGAGCAGTTAGCCGGGAACAACGACATCTTGCTCGACGCGGTTAGTAAGGCGTTGCTTCGGGGGCAGATGCAGGCCGACATGAAGGCGAGCATTTTGAACGCCATCAATTCGACGACGGATAGCAAGACCCGGGCTCGAATGGCCCTTTACTTAGCGGCGACCTCGTCGCGCTTTCAGGTGCAGAAATAGGAGGCCGCCATGAAACTCAACTTCGCAAAACGGAACTTCCCCGGCCAATCCCGGCGCGAGTTTCTCCTCAAGACGGGCCGCGTCGTATCCACCGTCGGAGCGGCCGCCGCGCTCGCCCCCTTCGGCTCCGTCAACGCGTTCGCGCAATCGGCTGACTACAAGGCGATGGTTTGCGTTTTCCAGTTCGGCGGCAACGACGCGAACAACATGTTCGTACCGATGGGCGCGAAGTATTCGACCTACGCGTCGATTCGCGGATCGGTAGCGATTCCGCAAGCGTCTCTGCTTCCGGTTCCGACGGTTGCGGGCGACCCGTTCGGGCTGCATCCCAGCCTCGCACCGATTCACGCGCACTACGCGGCGAAGCGGCTCGCAGTGGTGTCGAACGTGGGCATGCTGGTTCGCCCGACCACGAAGGCCGAATACAAGTCGAACTCCGTGCCGGTCCCGATGAACTTGTTTTCGCATTCCGATCAGCAGATGCAGTGGCAGAACGCCTCGCCGATCGCGCCTTCGGGAACCGGTTGGGGAGGACGCATCGCCGACCGCTTGCAAGGTTTGAACTCGCCCTCCAACTTTCCGCCTTCCGTGGCGATCAGCGGCAACAGTTTGCAGTTGATCGGCGTCGAAACCAAGCCGACGACGGTCGCCGACGGATTCGGAATCTCGGGCAACGACGGCAGCGCGGCGGCCAACGCGCGGCAAGCGTCGCTGCAGGAGATGTTGCAGTTCGATTCGGGCGTCGTTCTGTTCCAGGCCGCGAGCACCACGCTTAAAGACGGAATCGACGTCGTCAAGCAGATTCAGGACGCGGCGTCCGGGGCGCCTCCCCTCGCCACGGTGTTTCCCGGCAGCGGTCTGGGACAGCAGTTGGCGCAGGTGGCGAGGATCGTCCAAATTCGCGCGGCGCTCGGCATGAAACGGCAAATCTTCTTCGTCTCGCAAGGCGGCTACGATACGCACGACGGGCAGTTGCCGAATCACGCGAATCTGCTCGCCGACCTCGCGGCCTCGATGCAGGCGTTTTACAACGCGACGGTCGAGATGAGCGTGACCGACCAAGTAGCGACGTTCACCGAAAGCGAGTTCAATCGCACGTTCCAACCCAACGGCAACGCCGGGACCGATCACGCCTGGGGCGGACATTGCCTGGTGCTCGGCGGACCGGTGAAGGGCGGCGACATGTTCGGTACGTTTCCGGAACTGGCGCTGCTGGGGCCGGACGACAGCGGCTCGCGGGGTAACTGGATTCCAACCACTTCGCTCGATCAATACGGCGCGACGCTGGCGCAATGGTTCGGAGTGCATCCGATCGATCTGCCGCTGGTGTTTCCCAACCTCGTCAACTTTCCGGTGAAGACGCTGCCGTTCATGCTCTAGGGCACGAGATCGATGCGCTCCACCGTCGCCGCCTCCACGGCCTTTCGCGAGTAGGGCAAGGGATGCGCCTTGCCCGCCGCCCAATCGGCGACAAGGTCTCGCGCGTGGGGGCTGGCGGGGTCGCCGACTTCGCCGGGGATGTTGGTGATTACGGAGTTGTCCCAGTTCGAAGGATCGAGCACTTGCTTATACGAAGCGCCGTGGTTGGCGAAGAACGGACTGGTGACGGACCACGCGGCGGCGCGGACGGTATTCGCGTCGCCCGAGATCGGGAATGGCGCTACGCTCCACTCCTTCTTGCCGAGCGGGTGGCGCAGGCCGAGTTGATGCGCGCGTCCCCAAGACCATTTCGACCGGTCGGTACCGAACGTTCGTTCTAGATCGGCGACCGCGAGCGTCAGCGAAGGCGAAAGCGATGGATGGTTGGGACTCGCCTCTAACGTTTTGAGTAACGTTTCGAGATTCGTCCGGCGGCCGAGATCGGGGCCAAAGACCGAGACCGGCAGGCGTAGCATCCACGCTTCGTAGATCAGCGCTTCCGGCGATTCGATCGTGAGTTTCGTATCCCACTTCAGGAATCGGTCGCGGATCGCCGATTGCCCGCTTCCCGGCTTCCACGCGCGCAACACTTCCTTGAACCGCCGCGCCGGAATCGATTCCACGTCGTACTGCATGCGCACCATGTCGGCGACGGTGAGCTTCGAATTACCCTTCAAGAGTTCGTCGACGCGCCACGCCCGGAACGGCAACGACCATTCGAAGCTCAGCAGGTGCGGATAGTTCGGCGGCAGGATGTTCGAGTTCGCGGTACCGATGTAGTGGTCCGCCGGATTGTACTTTTGCGGGTGCTCTTCGTTCGGTAGCCAGCCCTTCCATTCGTACTCGTCCGTGTCGCCGGGAACGGGTAACAGTCCATTGCCCTTCTTGCGAAGCGGCGTGAGACCGCTGGCGATCCAGCCGATGTTGCCCGCGCGGTCGGCGTACACGAGATTTTCGGAAGGCGCCTTGTAGGCGGCGGTGGCTTTCAGAAACTCGGCCCAATTCTTGGTGCGCGACAGCGCGAGGGCCGAAAGGTAGCCCGCGCCGCCCGGCTCCGCGCCCACCCACTTAAGCGCGACGGCGACGTGGCGCTTCGCGTCCTCGTAAATCACCGGCCCGTGCACCGTGTACTTCAACTCGACGTTCTGCGTCCCGGCGTTGTGCACGGAGATGGCGACGGTTTCGATCTCCATCTTCCGCCACTGGCCTTGATAGCGGTACTCGCGCGAGTTCGCCGGATTCACCTTCTCGACGAACAAATCCTGCTGGTCGATCCCGACGATGGTGAACCCGAACGCGACCTCTTCGTTGTGGCCCAGGGCGATGCCCGGCAGCGCCGGTTCGCCCGCGCCGATAACGTTCCAGCCGGGCGCGACGAGATGCACCGTCTTCCGCAGCGACGGATTCGACAGCGTGCGGTGCGGATCGTTGGCGAGCAGGGGCTTGCCGGTCGCCGTCATCGTGCCATCCACTACCCAGTTGTTCGAGCCGTCCTCGAACCGCACGGGCGCGATGGCGGCTTGGTAGTCGCGCAACATTTCCGGGGTGACGATGCCGAGATCGAGGTCTTTGGGAACCTCGATTTTCACGTACGGGTCGGGCGGCAGCATCTTCTGCACGGTGTCGAGCCCAAAGCGCTGGATGTCGAGCGCGCGTTGCACTTCGAGACTCGCGTTGCGCAACATTTGCAGACCCGCGATGCGCGCCGTCACGTCCTCGGGCTGCCATAGGCCGGGGTCGTAACCGGCGGCCTCGAACTCGGGCGTCCGCTTCTTCAACCCCTGGATATAGGCGTTGATACCGCGCGTGAACGCCATCGCGATCGCCTGCGCGTCGGGCGAGTAGGCGCGCCATTCGTCGTTCCAGTTGCCGCGATAGCGGACCAGTCGCGCGATCCGATCGCGAGCGACGAACTTCGGCCCGCGCACTTCGGCGAGCTTGCCGGTTCCGATGCGCCGCCACAGATCGATCTGGAACAGCCGGTCGCGCGCCGCGATATAGCCTTGCGCAAAAAAAAGATCGTGCGCCGACGAAGCGTAGATGTGCGGAACGCCCCAGCGATCGCGCAGAATTTCGACCTTCGCTTTCAATCCCGGAAGCCGGACGGTTTCCGCGGCGGCGCTCAGCGCCAGCAAGGCTACCCACGCGCGTTTCATGACTCGCTATTGTAGCGACGGCCAGCGGGGCTTTCGTTTCTCGCGGAAAGCGGCGATCCCTTCGGCGAAGTCCGCCGAGTTCATGACCGGCCCGCGCAGTTCTATCGCCCGGCGCGCCTCGTCGAGAATCGCGTCGTCGGCGATCATGCCCAGTCCGGCCTCGACGGCGGCGGGAGACGACTCCGCGAACTGGTGCGCGATCGCGAGCGCGCGGTCTTCAATCTCGATCGGTGGAACGACCTCGTGCACCAAGCCCCACGAGAGCGCTTCGTTCGATCCGAAGACGCGCGCGGTTAGAGCGAGCATGCGCGCACGACGCTCGCCCAGCGCTCGCGAGATCGCGGGCCAAATCACGAACGGCCACATCCCGACGCGTAGCTCGGTCAATCCGAATTGCGCGCCTTGCGCCGCGACCGCGACGTGGGCGTTGGCGACGATTCCCAGTCCCCCGCCGAGCGCCGGACCCTGAACCGCCGCGACGATAGGCGTGCGCGTGCGGTAGCCAATGGTGAACAACTCCGCGTGAATCGCCGTGGAGGCGGGCGTCGCGTCGTCGAGATCCATGCCCGCGCAGAACGAAGGACCTTCGGCGTCGATCAGGATCGCGCCCGCCGGTTCGCGCAACCCCCGAAGGAGCGCTTCGCAAAGTTCGTGGTTGAGCGCGTTGCGGCGGTCCGGGCGAGTCAGCGTCAGTCGAAGGACTCGCCCGTCACGCTCCGATTTCAGTGGGCTCGACATCGATCTCCATGGTGAGCAGTTTCGAGGCGAATGTCTTTCCTTGCGCGTCAAGCCGCAACGACATCGTTCCGCCGCCGTCGAGCGCTTGTTCCAAAACGAAATTCAAGGCGTGTAGATTCGCCAGCTCGTAGCGGGTGGCCGGGCCGCGCACCCAGTCGGGAAAGAACGCGCGCACCCGATCGGCCGTGAGTTCGCGCAAAAGAATCGGGTAGTAGCGGGGTTCGCGCGCGATCACTCCGATGTTGGCGAGATCGCCCTTGTCGCCCGATCGGGCGTGCGCGATTCGGCTCAGCGGGATTCTCACGCAAGCACCTCGATGCGCGTCGAGACGGCTTCGCGAGGCAGATACGCGGGCGCGTAGGCGACGATTTCGCGAACGGCGGGCCGCCCTTCGCCATACCCGGTTCCTCCCGGCGGACCCGAGAGCACCAGCGGAATCATCTCCCGCGTGAAGCGATCCACTTGCGATTTATCGAGACCGCGCACGCCAAAACGTAGCTGCATGAGATCGTCGTCGCCCAGATACTCGGCGAGAGTCGCGTCGAAGGCGAGGCCGGCCATGTCCAGACGCTCGCGCACGGTACGCTCGGCGATCTCGGCGCGCCTGCGCGCCTTAGAACCGGGGAACGTAATGGTGCCGATGGACCGCCAACCCGCGTGGTAACTCACCGAGACCTTGAGCTTCTCGGGCCGGGGCTTGCCCTTTACGCCCGCAACGCGGCCGTCGTCGAGTTGGATGGTGGTGAAGTCGGCGATCACGTCCGGCGTGTAGTAGGCGCTTGGGTCGTGGATCTCGTACACCAGTTGTTCCTTGATGCAGGCGTCGCAGATCACGCCGCCCGATCCCGCGTGCTTCGTCACGCGAAACGAAGCATCGGGCTCGACTTCGAGAATCGGATAGCCCATCGTCGCCCAGCCTTCGAGGGTTTCCCACGCGGCGCTACAATTACCGCCGGTCGCCTGCGTCCCGCACTCGACAATGTGCCCGCCGACGATGCCGGAAGCGAGTTTGTCCCAATCGTCGTCGCGCCATCCGAACTCGTGGACCATCGGACCCAGGGCCAGCGACGCATCGGCGATCCGGCCGCCGATCACGACATCCGCGCCGGTGGCGAGCGCCTCCGCCACGGGGAACGCGCCGATATAGGCGTTCGCCGACGAGATGCGATCGCGAATGGACGCGATTTGATCGCCCAGTAAATCGAGCCGGTCCATCAGGTCGTCGCCGAGAATCACCGCGACTTTTAGGCGGGGCGCAAGACGCTTCACTTCACGCGCGCACGCCATCGGATTCACGCCGCCCGCGTTGGCCACGACCTTCACGCCTCTCCCACCGATCTTCGCCGCGAGCGGCGGAAAATCGCGCGCATACCCGAGCGCCGGATTCTCTTTCCGCTGCTTCTGCAGGATCGACATCGTAACTTCGGCGAGATAGTCGAGCGTTAGGTAATCGAGCGGGCCGTCCTCCACCATACGGACCGGCGCTTCCAGCCAGTCGCCCCAAAACCCTTGTGCGTTGCCGATCCGGATCATCCCTGTCGACACGCCTCCAACGCGAACGCGAGTACGTCTCGCGTCTTCAAAGGATCGATCAGCGCGTCTACGTGCCCGCGCGCCCCGGCGTGTTTCGCGTCGAGCCAACGCTCGTAATCGGCGCGCGTTTTCGCGATTCGCTCTTCGAGTTCGGCGGGCAAGGGTTGCCCCGCGGCCTTGAACTTCTCGATTTCCGGCCCGTGCACCGCCATCACCGCGGAATCGCCCTCCATGACGCCGATGCGCGCCGTGGGCCAGCCGAACGTGAAGTTGGGGTCGAACCCTTGACCGGCCATCGCGTAGTAGCCAGCGCCCGAGGCGTGATTGACGGTCAGCACGATCTTCGGAACCGTGGCGCAGGCCATCGATTCGACCATCTGCGCGCCGGCGCGAATGATCCCGTCGCGCTCCGCCTCGACGCCGACCATGAATCCCGATACGTCCTGCAGATAGACGATCGGCTCGCCCATCCGCTCGGCGTTCTCGACGAAGTATGCCGCTTTCCGCGCCGACTCCGTGTAGATAATGCCGCCGATCCGCGGCTTCAAAAATCCCCGTCGGTTGGCCATCACATGCACCGGCCGGCCTTCGAGTTTCGCCGTAGCGCACAACAGTTCCGAGGCGTGTTCCGGCTGAAACTCGATCCAGGACTCGCGGTCGAAAAGCCGGACGGCGACCTCCTCCATGGCATAGGGTAGGCGATGATTGGTTGGCAGCAGATCGTAGAGGCCCTCGGCGGACTTGGCGGGTAAGGCGCCTTGCGGCGACGGCGCGGGCGGCGGGAAGCGCGACACGAGGTCGCGAATTTGTTTCAAACAATCCGCGTCGTCTTTGGCGGAATAGTGCGCGACGCCCGAGACCTTGGTGTGCATACTCGCGCCGCCCAGCGCCTCCGCGCCCGCCGTTTGCCCCGTCGCGCCCTTCACCAGATTCGGGCCGCCCAGACCCATGAAACTCGTTCCTTCCACCATCAAGACGACGTCCGAGAGGGCGGGTAGGTAAGCTCCACCCGCGATGCACATGCCCATCACCGCCGCGATTTGCGGTATTTTCAATTTCCGCCGCATCAGAGAGTTGTAGTAGAAAATCCGCGCCGCGCCATACTGACCGGGAAAGATGCCGTCCTGGTAGGGCAAGTTGACGCCCGCCGAATCGACAAGGTAGACGATCGGCAGCCGGTTCTTCATCGCGATCTCTTGCGCGCGCAAAATCTTGTGGATCGTCTCCGGCCACCACGCCCCGGCCTTGACGGTAGCGTCGTTGGCCACGATCACCGCCGGACGGCCCTCGATCTTGGCGACGCCCGTCACGACACCCGCACCCGGCGCTTGTCCTTCGTACTTGTCGTAGGCGACGAGCAGACCGACTTCGAGGAACATCGTGCCGGGATCGATCAGTTTCGCGACGCGTTCCCGCGCGGTGAGCTTACCGTCGCGGTGTTGCTTGTCGATCTTCGCCGGACCGCCGCCTTGCTTCAGCCGGTCTTCGAGCCCGGCCACTTGCTCGACGAGTTCCCGCATCGACCGCTAGCATAGCGGATGATGACCGCGCATCCCTTGAGCGTTAGCCGTTCCACGTTGCGCGCGGAGGACGGTTTGGCAAGGCTCGAAGTGCGAATGCCGCTCGCCGAACTGGAGCATGTCGCTCAGTCGAATCGCGGACTACCGGATCGGTTCCACATCGACGGGCAGAGCGCCGTGTCGCAGGTGTGCCGGTTCGAACAGGAAGACTACGTGTGCCAGGCGACGTTTCTCGCGCCCTCGCCGAGGTGGGTGGAGTGCGACTTGCCGTCGATCGTTCTTCCGCACCACGTCCACACGATGCACGTGGGAAGCGCGACACTGGTCTTCACGCAGGCGGCGACCAAACAAGAGATTGTCGAGCGTGCGATGTTCTGGTGGATCGCGGCGGCGATCGTCGCGATCGCGGTGGCCGCTATTGGTAGTTCACGATGGCGGCGAAGGATTTGGCGTCGAGGCTAGCTCCGCCTACCAGCGCGCCGTCGATATCGGGCTTCGCCATCAAACCGGAAACGTTGTCCGGCTTGACGCTGCCGCCGTAGAGAATGCGCACATCGACGGGCAGCAGCGCGCGCAGAAACGAGTGCGCGGCCTGTGCCATTTCGGGAGTGGCGACTTTGCCCGTGCCGATCGCCCAAACGGGCTCGTAGGCGACGACGACGTTCGCGAATTCCTCTTTCGTGAGCGGCGCGAGACCGCCCGCGAACTGATCGCGCAACACGGTTTCGGTCTTCCCCGCCTCGCGTTCTTCCAAACGCTCGCCCACGCAAACGATCGGCTTCAATCCGGCGGCCAACGCGGCGCGCGTGCGATCGAGCACCGTCGCGTCGGTTTCGCCGAAGTACTGGCGGCGCTCGCTATGGCCGACGATTACCCAATCCGCTCCGGCGGCCTTGAGCATCGGGCCGGACACTTCCCCGGTGTAAGCGCCTTCGTTTTTCCAGTAGAGGTTTTGGCCGCCGACGCCGACCTTCGAGCCCTGGCATGCCTCGACGGCCGCCGCGATGTCCACGAACGGCGGGCAAATCGCGATGTCGCGAGAAGAATCCGCGACAAGCGGCAAGAAAACGGAAAAGAACTCTTTTGTTTCGGCGGGAGTCTTGTACATCTTCCAGTTTCCGGCGAGCAGTGGAGTGCGCATGAACTCTCAGTTTAGACGGACGCCCAGAATCGCCGCGAACCTCGGCGCGATTTCCAGCATGTCCAGTTCGCGCGTCTTACCCGCTTCGATGGCCGGACCGGCGACGACGAACGCGCTGCGGTAGTTCGCTCGCAGCGGCCACTGGCCATGATTGCCTTTCTCGTAAGGTGGCAGCGTAACGGCCTCCGAAGAGAGATTCCGAGTGAACTGGGCGTGCGCGACGGGCTCGTAGGCGACTCGCACGGAGGGAAGAAACGGCGCGAACCGGCGAATCTCGGCCTCGGGAACTTCTCTTCCTAGGGCGTACTCGGGCGGCGCCGAGCGAAAGAACTTCTCGGCCTCTTCGTCGTGTGCGGCGACGATGCCGCTGAGGACGGTAAATCGTCCGGGCACTTTCGCGAGATTCACGGCGCGGTCGATCCGCTCGAATCCATGGTCGGCGGTGACGCAGATCGTGGCGCTTTTCGGTGCGGCGGCGACGATCTCGCCGATATAGCGATCCGTCCGTTCGAGTTCTTCGTGCGCCTCCTTCGTGAACGGCCCGTGCTCGTGCGCCACGGCGTCGTGATCGACGAGGTGCAGCAAAATCAAATCCAGCTTCTCGCGCTTCAACAGGTACACCGTCGCGAGCGTCCGCGTCCGGTCGTCCATCCACTCTTGGTCGATCGACTTGTCGAACGCGATGATATTTTCCGGCAGCCCCGGCGTCGCTTTAGCGCGAATGGTGGCCCAGTCCATCCAGCCGCCCTTGCGCTTTACAAACGCCTCCGGCAGGTTGTAGCTAATCTCCGCGTCTACGGTCACCGGCCACGTGATGGCGGCGGTCTTCAATCCCGCTCTCTCCGCCACTTGCCACAGCGTGGGCGACTTCAAGAGCGCCGTCGACCAGTAGTAGTCGCCGCCTTCCTCCCGCGGACGGCGGTTACCGCGAATCCCGTGCTCGTCGGGGCGCTTACCCGTAATCAACGATGTGTGCGAGGGCCAGGTCACCGTGGACAGCACGCCCACGACGCCGTCCGCGACCTCGCCGCGCTTCATCAGCGCGCGCAGATTCGGAATTTTTAGCCCAAGCTTGTCCGCGTCGCGTAAGTAGCGATGGTCGAGACCGTCGACCGAGATCACGACGAGCGGACGCTGAGCGATCAGCGGAAGGGCGACGAGAAACAGGACGGCGCGCATTACTCGCTAATGTCGCTCAGGAAACTTACACCCTCGTGAATTTCGACGCCGAAGTTTTGCGCCACCGTTTGGCCGATGTCGGCGAGAGAGGCGCGAGTACCCAGATCGACTGGCTTGCCGCCTAGCGCGAGCAGCGGGACGTACTCGCGCGAATGGTCCGTCGAAGGCGTTGTCGGATCGCAGCCGTGATCGGCGGTGAACACGATCAGGTCGTTCTCACGACGGGCGGCGAGCAAATCCGGCAGCCAACGGTCCACTTCTTCGAGCGCCGCTGCGTAGCCTTCCACGTTATTGCGATGGCCGTACAGCGAATCGAAATCAACGAGGTTTGTAAACACAAGACCGTCGTCCAACTCGCTCATCGCGGCGAGCGTCTTCGCCATGCCGTCGGCGTTCGACTTCGTCTTTTCGTGCGGGCCAATGCCCCGCCCCAGGAAGATATCGAATATCTTCCCGACCGAGTAAGTGGTTACCTTCGCCGCCTCCAGCTTGTCCAGCAACATACCCTTTGGCGGAGGTACGGCGTAGTCGCGGCGATTGGGTGTGCGGGAATAGCTACCCGAACCACCGACGAACGGCCGCGCGATCACTCGCCCCACTTCCCAGTCGCCCCGCAACAGGTCGCGCGCGCTTTCGCAAATCTTGTACAACTCCCACAACGGAATCACGTCTTCGTGAGCCGCGATCTGAAACACGCTATCGGCCGAGGTATAGACGATCGGCGAGCCGGTTCGCACATGCTCGTCGCCTAGCGCTTCGATGATTTCGGTGCCAGACGCCGCCTTGTTGCCGATACTCGACCGGGAGATTCGCCGTTCGAACTCGCGCATCAACTCGGAAGGGAATCCGTCCGGAAACAAGGGAAACGGCTTCTCGAGAACGACGCCCACCATCTCCCAATGGCCGGTGGTCGTGTCCTTGCCGGGCGAACGAAGCGCGCATCGCCCGTGGGCGGCGAGGGGCGAGGCGACCGGCCCAACGCCGGGAAGACTCGTCAAGTTTCCCAATCCGAGCGCCGCGAAATTTGGCAGCGAAAGCGGCCTGCGACGCGTGATATTGCCGAGCGTGTCGGAGCCGGGCGGATCGCCGTACGCCTCCCAATCGGGCATTGCGCCCACGCCGACCGAATCGAGGACGATCCAGACGACCCGGCGGAATCGTTTCATGGAGCGGTGGGCGGCGGGCCGCCCTTAAACGTTTCTAGCAACTTCGCCGCGCGCTCCCGATCCATATTCAGAAAGCTCTCGTTTTTGACGATGCGATTGAGCCAGGGAATAAACTGCGGAACGCCGACGAGCCGCTTCCGGTCCCAACTGGCCTCGAGTTGCAGCAGGGTCCGGTTGACCCCCAACTTATCGAAGCGCACGGTCCGCTCGAGCGCGAATAAGTGCATCTCCGTTTCGGTGATTTTCTCGAACCACTCCTGGATGAGGCGGCAATTCTCGTCGGTCGAGTAGTTGAACTTTTGCTCGTGCAACGCCTTTCCGTCCTCGATCCAGCGGTACGTCTTTTCGCCCATCTTGGCGACGGGCAAACCAGATTCCAGCTTCGTTTCGAACTTGCCGAGCTTCTCGGCGAGGGCGAAAATGTCCGCAGCTTCCTCGGGCTTCAGCTTGAACTTCACCGGCTGATCGTCGTCCGGCTTTTCCTTGTAGATCACGTCGCCCGCCGGCGTCACCGTAATCTCCATGTAGGGCGGAACGGAGCCGGGGAACGACTTCGAGTAAAAAATCTCGGCGGTCAACAGCAGGAGCGGGATCATGAGCGGGTGGCGTGGCAGATGGCGACGGCGAGCGCGTCGGCGGCGTCGGGCGAATCGATCGCCTCGTCGAGGCGCAGCAAACTGCGCACCATCGTCTGCACTTGCTCCTTTTCCGCGCGGCCGTAGCCGACCACGCTGGTCTTGATCGCGAGCGGCGAATACTCGCCTAGCGGCAGGCTCGCCTCCTCGATCGTCAACATTGCGACGCCGCGCACGTGGGCAAGTTTCAACGCCGACTTCGCGTTTACGGAAATAAACACTTCTTCTATCGCCGCCGCCTGCGGAGAATGGGTCGCGATCACGTTACGTAATCCTTCCGCGATCGCCGCCAGACGCGCCGCCAGCGGTTGCGAGGCGCGAGTTCGAAGGACGCCGCAGACGATCAATCGATGGTCGCGGCCGTCGGTCTCGATCACGCCGTAGCCGGTACGCTCGGTTCCGCAATCGACGCCGAGCACGCGCATAACGGCTAGGCTAGCGCTTCGACTTCGGCCTCGTCGAAGTCGAAATTCGAGAACACGCTCTGGACGTCGTCGTAGTCTTCGAGCGCTTCGTTCAGCTTCAGCATCGCGCGCGCGGCCGTTCCTTCGAGCTTCACCAGATTGTCGGGAACCAAAGCCATGGCCTGCGCTTCCAAGGTCTCGATACCGGCCTTCGCGAGCGCCTCGACGACGCCCTCGTGCGCCTCCGTCGGCGAGAGGATCGCCCAAGTATCGCCGTCGTCGCGAAGATCTTCGCCGCCCGCGTCCAGGATCGTTCCCATCAGCGTGTCCTCGTCCGCCGCCGCCTTGTCGACGATCACCTCGCTGCGGCGCTTGAACATCCAACCGACGGAGCCTTCCTGCCCGAGATTGCCGCCGTGCTTCGAAAAGATGTGGCGGATATCGGCGACGGTGCGGTTGCGATTATCGGTGGCGACGTTCACCATCACCGCCGCGCCACCCGGACCGTAGCCCTCAAAAGTGATCTCGACGATTTCCTCGCCCTGCAGTTCGCCCGTGCCGCGCATAATCGCGCGCTTGATGTTGTCCTGCGGCATCGAAACGGCCTTGGCCGCCACGATCGCGGTGCGTAAACGAGGGTTGCCCGCCGGGTCGCCGCCGGAACGCGCGGCGATCACGATTTCCTTGATGATGCGCGTAAACAGCTTGCCGCGCTTGGCGTCGAGTGCGCCCTTCTTGTGCTTGATAGTGTGCCACTTAGAATGGCCGGACATAGGGGTGTTTCCTCAAAACTTCGAGGATATCAGCACGCGATCCAACACGTCGGCCACCGGAGCGCCGGAACGCACGGGCCGCGGGAACTCGCCTTCCCAGCGCGCGCCGGGCGGGAAAGCGGCTATGTAGTCCCAAACCGTTTCCTCTTCGATCAAACGGGCTTTGCCGTGGAAGTTCGACCGGTCGCGCAAGGCCACCGGTTGCACCGCCCTCGAGATCAAGCGACGCGGATCCCAGTACTGCCGCGCGGCCGGGAGGCGTCCCAAAGCATTCGCTTCCGGGGCTTCGTCGTCGGTGGCAAGCACCGGTTCCCAAACCACGAACACAAGCTCGTTCGAAATCGTTTTGGCGACTGCAGAGGCCCCCTGCAGACACTTCCCTCAAGTAGGCGAAAGCAGCAGGACCACCCGCGCGCGGCCCGCCTCGCGATTGAAGGCGTCGCGTAAAGACTCGATGGAAGCCAACTCGACGGCGGCGGGCGCGACCGGCGGCGCCTCCCGGCGCGCGCAGGCGGCGAGCGACAATACGATCCCGAACGAACGACGCATGCCCCCTTAGCGTCCCATCATCCGGATCATCTTGCCCCACAACGTCTGCCCTAACTCCTCGGCGTCGGCGGCGCGCACGGGTACCACCTGAAAATGCAGACCGGCCATCTCGTCCTCGATGCCAAATCCCCAGGTCACGCGCTTCGGCGGATTCGAGGGGTTTCGCGGATTGGCGATCGAGTTGTCGTAGACGAACTCGGCTTCGAGCCGCGTACCGGCTTTCAGCAGGATCGGCTTCTTGTACCAGTAACGATCCTGCCAGTTGAAATCCCAATCGCGAATCTCGAAAAGCAGTCTTCCATCCGCCCACCCGCGCACCTTTTTCCCAACGTGATGCATGTGCGGGATAACGCCCAGGAGCCACACATCGACCGGAACCGTGAAATAGTCGCGAACGCGATGCGCGGGAGCGCCGGCCGGAATGTCGATCGCGGTCGAGCCGAGGGCGATGTCGAGCAATTGTTTCTCCGGCGGCCCTTCGGCGAAGTAGAGCGCCACCGACGACCGGTCCGCCTCGTCGCGCCCGGTATGCGAGTGGTAGTGGATCTGGATCACGACGTCGGTGTTCGCGGGCAACAGGGCCGCCGTGCCGGGCGGAAATTCCCCGAGGCCGTTTCCGGGAGACCAGCCTCCAAGCCCGCGCGCGGGGATGAATCCCGGCGCCCCGAAGCAAGGGTACGACCGCTTCTCCGGCTTGCCCGCAAAGACAAGCGCGTGATGGACCACGCTAGCGTTGCCGGGCCGGAAGTCGATCGCGCGCACCCACCGATTAGCGGGCAACTTCACCGGGATCGCGAAGCATTGGTAGAGGTCGTGCGAATGCGCGGGGATCGAGAACGGCTCGGGCATCGTCACGACCAAATCGGGCTCCGGCGGCGGCGTGCGCGTGGAAACGATATCCCTCGCGGCGCGGGGATTCTTGGCCCACGCCGAGATCGACGCGATCTCCGCGGGCGTTAAGCGGCGCTCGTTCTTCCAAATGCCCACCGGAGCGGAGACCTTCCACGGCGGCATCGCACGAGTTTCGACGGCCTTTGCGATCGCGGGCGCAAGCGCCTTCGTTTCGCCGGCGGTCCAAGCGTGGCACGCGGAGCAATGCCGTTGCAGAATGGCGGGCACGGTCGACGGTGCTAGGCTGAGCGCAATGAAAATCGGGATCAACACTCTCATTTGGAGCGCGGACTTCACCGAAAAGCAACTCCCCCTGCTGCCGCGACTCAAGGCCGCCGGGTTCGACGGCATCGAAGTGGCGATCTTCAACCCGTCCGGTTTTCAGGCCGCGCTAGTCGAAAAAGCCGCGCGCGAACACGGTCTCGAAGTGACGGCCTGCACCGCGATCCCCCATGGATCGAGCCTGGTTTCCGAAGACGCGCGGGAGCGGCGGCTCGCGCTCGATCACATGAAAGGCGCGGTCGGCGGCGTGGCCCGCGCCGGCGGAACCATGCTGGCCGGGCCGTTCTATACGCCCGTGGGCTACCTGCCCGGACGCCGCCGAACCTCCGCCGAATGGTCGCGCGAAATCGACGCTCTACGAGAGCTTGGACCTTTTGCCGCCGAGCACGGCGTGACGCTCGCCGTCGAGCCCATCAACCGTTTCGAGACCTACTTTCTCAACACCGCCGCCGACGCCGCGGACCTGATGCGCGCGGTCGATCATCCCAGCGTCGGCATCCTGTTCGACACCTTCCACGCGAACATCGAGGAGAAGCGGATCGCCGACGGCTATCGCATCGTCGCACCGTGGTTAAAGCACGTACACACTTGCGAGAACGATCGGGGTACGCCCGGAAGCGGGCACATCGAGTGGAACGAGGTATTCGCAACGCTGCGGGAAATCGGTTACGACGGTTGGCTGACGATCGAAAGCTTCGGATCGAACGTCCCGGAGATCGCGGCGGCCGCCGCCATTTGGCGCGACATCGAACCGGATCCGGAATCGATCGCCTTCGACGGAATTCATTTCCTGCGCGGCGCGTGGCGATCTTAGTCGTGCGGCGTGACGAGCGTATGCAATTGCATCGCGCGCTTGCGCCCCGCCACCGCCAGATTGCCCTTAAACTTCAGCTTGCCGTTGACGCTGACGTCGAGCATGCGGTCCACCGGATAGTCGAACATCAGTACGTCGCCGGTTTCGAGCCGAACGAGATTCTCGACCGATAGCGTCGGCCCGCGCAGCCGGGCATCGAGCCCCATCGACGCGCCGCGAATCAGCCGCAACACGCGCGCCTGTTCGGTTTCCGTGGCCTCGCTCCTGCGCGAGGTCCATTGCTGGTCGAACTTTTGGCCCAGCATCTTCACCGTGATCGAGGGCAACGCGAGGTTCATCATGCCGGTGATGTCTCCCAAGCGCACCTCAATCGAGATCGCGAGCACGGCTTCGTTCGGCGCCAGCACTTGCAGCAACTGCGGTTCCGTCTCGAAGTTCTCGATGTTGAAGTCGATGGTCGCCACTTGCCGCCACGCTTCGCGCAGGTCGCGCAGGATGATGCGGATGACGCTATCGAGGATCGACTGCTCGATTTCGGTGATCTCGCGATCGATCTTCGCGGGCGACACCTTGGTCGATCCGAGCAGCATTTCGAGCACCGGGAACACGATCGACGGACTGAGTTCGAGCAGCGCGTTGTTGTCGAACTGCGACATGCCGAGCGAGACCATGCAGGTCGGCGAAGGCAGGCACTGCAGAAACTCCATGAACGAGAGCTGCTCCACCGAGACCAAATTGACGATCACGTAGGCGCGGAGATATGCCGAGAGGCTGGATCCCAAGCTGCGCGCCAGATTCTCGTGCAGGATGTGGATGGAGCGCAGTTGCTCTTTCGCGATGCGGTCCGGACGGCGGAAGTCGTAAGGTTGCGCCCGACGGCTGGGATCGGCGGCGCCCGGCTGATTCTGCAGATTGCGGAATACGCTATCGATTTCTTTTTGACTGAGGACGCGCTCCGCCATGCTCGTCCGTCTATCGGCGGATCGTCGCCCGCGCTTTACGCACCGTATCCTGGTAGTGGTGAAGACGTTCGCCATCCAAAGCTTCGGTTGCCGCGCCTCGCAAGCCGACGGGGCGGCGATCGCGGGCTCGCTCGCCGAGTTGGGCATGACCGCGGCGGATTCGCCCGATCTGGTGGTCCTGAACTCCTGCACAGTGACCGAAGCGGCGGATCGCGATCTCGAAAAAGCCGTCCGACGGACGCGGCGCGAGAATCCGCTCGCCAAAATTCTAGTTACCGGCTGTTACGCGCAGCGCGAACCGGAGCGAATCGCCGCGATGGAAGGCGTCGCCTGGGTGATCGGCAATTCGCACAAGGACCGGATCGCGGACTTGATCGCCGAACCGACCTATCACGCGCAAATCCACGTTTCCGACATCTTCGAGCGCCGCGAGTTTTTCTCCGCGCCTATCGAGGAGTCCTACGACGGCCGGGCTCGCCCGAATCTGAAAATCCAGGACGGCTGCCACAACCGCTGTTCGTTTTGCGTGATCCCCAGCGTGCGCGGAGGGAGCCGTAGCGCTCCGGCCGATTGGGCGCTCGATCATGTTCGCCGGTTGAGCGAGTCCTACGCGGAAATCGTATTGACCGGCGTGAATCTGGGCCGTTGGGGCCGCGAACTCGGCGGCGGCCGTCAGTTGGCCGGCCTGCTGCGTCGGCTGCTCGACGAGACCCCCGTGCGACGGCTTCGGCTCAGTTCGATCGAGCCGATGGACTGGACCGAAGAACTGATCGAGTTGATGGCCGGGTCGGACCGAATCGCACGGCACGTCCACGCGCCTCTGCAATCGGGGAGCGACGCGGTGTTGCGGCGCATGTATCGCAAGTACCGCCCACGCCACTATCGCGACCGCATCGAGCGTGCCTACCTCGCGATGCCGGACGCGGCGTTCGGGGCCGACGTCATGACCGGTTTCCCCGGCGAGACGGACGCGGAGTTTCGCGAAACGGTGGACTTCATCGAATCTCTTCCGCTCACCTACCTGCACGTGTTCACTTACTCCGAGCGTCCCGGCACACGAGCGGCGGACAGTCCGGCACAGGTTCCGATGGAAGTGCGACGCGAGCGGACTCGCGTTCTGCGCGCGCTTTCGGATCGCTTAACGCAGCGCTTCCACGAGCGCCAACGCGGGCGAACGCTAAGCGTCGTCACTTTGGGTGGAACCAGGGCGCTGTCGTCGAACTACATTCCGGTGGAATTGAGCGCCCCTCGGGAGCCTCAGCGATTGCTCGACGTGATGTATCGCCCCGCGGCGCTACGCGTCGTGAGCTAGCGTCTAACGGGCAGTTGGATTGCTTCTACAAGACGCTCCGCAAGAAGATCCCAGGACTCGATGCGGCGAGCCGCTGTACCGAGGATGGCGAGCTTTCGACTCGCGTCGTAGAGAAGATTGGTTGTCGTTCTCGCGCCTGGAATCGTCCGGTGCGCGCCGGTGTGCGGTTGCCAAAGCCATACCGGACCTTCCTCCGCAGCGAAGGCCAGCCATCCGGTTTCGCCGAGAATCGCAATGGTTCGCACATACCCGGCCAGCGCCAGCGAACGACTAAGAATTCTTTTTTCGCCCAGATCCCATTCGTACACCCTGCCGTCCTGGCTTCCAAAGTAAGCCCTTTCTCCCGCGCCGACGGCGATTGGACCAAAGGTCATGCTTTGCCAAACCGCCGTGAGTCTCTCCATCCGCCCCGAGCGGAGGCCCGCTATACCCGGCCAATGTCCAGCCCAAAAGACTTGGGTGTTGTCGCTACTAAACTCCGCGTCCCCCCAAATCGATGTGCAGCAGTGAACCAACCTACTCGATGCCGCCTGTAAATCGAGAAGAAGAACGGCTCCTCGTCCCGTAACGGTCAGAAGAAATCGCTCGTCTACGCTAAATCTGACCGAGCCGTAGTTGTCGTCGTCACTTCGAAGGAATTGGCGCTGAAATCGGTTCGACGCGGAGACGATGGAGAGGTTCCGGTTCGCGATGGCGAGTCGGTCCGAGTCCCCGCTAAATCGGAGATCGTTCACGTTCCCTCCCGACTCAATTTCCCTAATCGGAACTGGACGTCCCTGTAAATCGTAGATTTCGATTCCTCCGGAGCGTATGCCGACGGCCAAATAGCGCCCGTTGGGACTTAACGCGATTACGCGGGGCTCGCGCGAGGGCTCGCTGGGGGGCGTTGAAGCGACGAAACCGCCGAGGATTAAGCCGAGAACCGCCGTTACCGCTAGCGAGAGAAACGCTTGCCGCAGAATCGCATTGGGCACAAGGCTATCGACACCGCAAGCGCGAGTTGGGTTCCCCATGAAACTTGGCTCGCCACAACGGACTTTCGACCATCCCTAAAGTAGCGGATTGCGCACGCGCAAGCCGGGAAAACGGCGGAAATGCTTGTCGTTGGCGGTCCAGAACTCCTCGACGCGGTGTTCGAGGCAGATGGCGGCGATGCTCGCGTCGTAGACTGGATTTCCGGCGGCTCCGGCGCGTACGATCGTTTCAAAAAAGATCGCGCGATGTTCGGTACCGTACCCTAGGAACCGCGCGGCGGGCGACGCCGCCAGCGTCGACAGTTCCGCCAATGCCTCCAACATGGGTGTTGGCTTCTTGTAAATGCCTGGGTGTGTCACGTTTCGCAGGAACTCGTAGGCGCAAGGCCAGGGGATCGCCCAGGGACGCGCGCCCTGAGACAGCGAAGCGATCGCCACGCGCGCCGCGCCATGGAAGGCGCTGTCCGCCCGGGAAGCGTAGATGAGCAAATTCGAATCGACCGCGATCAACGAATGCCGTCCATCCGGTCGCGCACGAAATCCCAGTCCTCTAAATTAACCCCCGGCTGTAATCCCCCGCCTCGCGACTTCCAATTGAACTTATATGGCTTTTCCGTCCTCTTCGGATCGAGGATCTGCCGCAGCGCCTCCTCGACGATCGCCTTCAGCGTCCGACCGTCGTCGATCGCGCGCTTTTTGGCGGCTTTCAAAAGCTTCTCGTCGATGTCGATGGTGGTACGCATAAATGCAGGTTAGCAGGAATATGCCTCGCTTCGAATGGATAGAATAAAACCGTGCAATTTATCCAATCGTCGCTCGTCGAGCTGATTACGCAGACGTCCACCAACCTCCCTCCCGACGTCCGCGAGGCCATGGGCGGCGCGATCGCGAACGAGCCGCCCGCCACCAAAGCCGCGCAGGCTTTGTCGATTATCGCCACCAACATCGATATGGCCGTCGAAGACGCCGGGCCGATTTGCCAGGACACGGGCATGCCGACGTTCGACGTGCATACGCCGGTCGGGGTAAGCCAAATCGCGATCAAGAAGGCGATTCGCGCGGCGGTGGCGGAGGCGACCAAACTCGGTAAGCTGCGCCCGAATTCGGTGGACTCGCTCACCGGTAAAAACACCGGCGACAACCTAGGCGAAGAGACGCCGGTAATCCACTTCGAGCAGTGGGAGCGCGACGACATCGAAGTGAAGCTGATCCTCAAGGGCGGCGGCTGCGAGAACAAGAACATTCAGTATTCGATGCCCTGCGAACTCGACCATCTGGGCTACGCGGGCCGGAATCTGGAGGGCGTGCGTAAGGCGATTCTGCACGCGGTGTGGCAGGCGCAAGGGCAGGGCTGCGCTCCGGGCGCCGTGGGTGTTTGCATTGGCAGCGACCGCGCGCACGGATATCTGCTGGCGAAGTACCAGTTGTTCCGCACGCTCGACGATACGAATCCGAACCCGGAACTCGCGAAGCTCGAAAACGAGATCCTGGCGGAGGCGAACAAAATCGGCGTCGGCCCCATGGGCTTCGGCGGCAAAAGCTCGCTGATCGGTTGCAAGATCGTGGCGGCGAACCGCCTGCCCGCCAGTTTTTTCGTGAGCGTCGCCTACGAGTGCTGGGCGTTCCGCCGCCTCGGCGTTCGCATCGACGCCGCGAGCGGAGCGATTACGGAGTGGCTCTATCGCGACCCGTCGCGTCCGGTCGAGAAGATGGCTCGCGAGTCCGGCTTTCCGCTCACGGGCCGCGAGATCGTGCTGACGCCACCGCTCACCGAAGCGCAGGTGCGATCGCTCAAGGTGGGCGACGTAGTTCTGATTCGCGGAGAAATGTTCACGGGCCGCGACGCGATTCACGCGCATCTCATGCACTACGCGCCGCCGGTCGATCTGAACGGCGCGATCCTCTACCATTGCGGTCCCGTCATGCTGAAGGACGGCGATCGCTGGACGGTTAAGGCCGCCGGGCCCACTACTTCCGCGCGCGAGGAGCCTTACCAGGCCCACGTCATCAAGACGTATGGAGTGCGCGCCGTGGTCGGCAAGGGTGGTATGGGCGCGAAAACGCTCGCCGCGATGAAAGATTTCGGAGCGGTCTACCTGCACGGCATCGGGGGCGCGGCGCAGTTCTACGCGCGGACGCTCAAGCGGGTGAAGGACGTTCATCTGATGGAGTTCGGCATTCCCGAGGCGATGTGGCACCTCGAAGCCGAGAATTTCGCGGCGATCGTCACGATGGACGCTCACGGCAATTCGCTGCACGCCGACGTCGAGAAGGAAACCGGCGAGAAACTGGAAGCGGTCGGTGCGGCCTAGCCGCGCCACGCTCCCCGGGCGCTACGCGACGATCGTCCCCTTCGAGAAGACCCACGGCGACGATCTTCACTCGATCACCGCGTTGCCGGAGCACGAGGAGTTGTGGCGCTATCTGCCGCACGGCCCTTACCCGGATCGCGCGCGATACGACGCCGACACCGCCGGGCTCGCCGCGTCCGAAGATCCGCTCTACTTCGCCATCCTCCGAGAGGGCCGCGCCGTCGGCCGCTGCGCCTTAATGCGAATCGTGCCCGAGCATCGGGTCGTCGAGGTCGGCGGAATCCTCTACTCTCCGCAATTGCAGCGCACACCGGCGGCGACGGAGGCGATGTATCTGCTGGCCAAATACGTCTTCGAAACGCTCGGGTACCGCCGTTACGAGTGGAAATGCCACTCGCTCAACGAGCCTTCGCGCCGCGCCGCGCTTCGGTTAGGATTCGTGTTCGAAGGAATTTTTCGGCAGCATATGATCTTCAAGGGCGCGAATCGCGATACGGCCTGGTTCTCGATGCTCGATTCGGAATGGCCCGCGCGAAAGGCGGCGTTCGAGCGTTGGCTCGATCCCGGGAACTTCGACGAGCGAGGCCGCCAAAAGGAGCCGCTGCGGTGATGGACCCCATGTTTCTACGTGATGTCGAGGAGAATCCGCAACCCTCGCCGTGGTCGAAGGCTATCGACGCCATGCGCGCCTCGGAGCGCGACTACCCGCAAATCTGGCACCTGTTCGCCTACAAACCCGAGATGACGGAGCATCTGGCGCGCTTCACGCAAGCCGTTTTGCGCGAACCCGCTCCGTTGTCGCCCGGCCTTCGGGAGTTGATCGCCGCCTACACGTCGCGCCGGAACCATTGCCCGTTTTGACTGAAATCGCACGCCGCGGTCGCGGCGGTCCTGCTCGAAAACGAAACGCTCGTCGAACAAGTCATGGCGGATCTCGAATCCTCTTCTTTGTCCGAGGCCGAAAAAGCGTTGTTCCGGTTTATCGATAAGGTAAATGGCGACTCGCCGTCGATTTCGCCCGCCGACATCGCTCCGCTGCACGCCGCCGGTTGGACGGACGAGCAGATTTACTACGCGATTACCGTCTGCGCGCTATTCAACTTCTACAACCGCTGGATCGACGCGAGCGGCGTTCGCGCGCTATCGGATCACGACCATCGCGAAGGCGCGAAGCGCAGCGCGGTTTCGGGCTATGTGCGCAAGTAGCTATTGTTTTTTCTTTTTCGCCGGAGCGGTCGCGGGCGGAGGCTCGGCGGCGCCCTCGAAACTCACCGTCGAGTCGGTGGTCGAAATATTCGATTCCGCCGCGAACTTCCGGTAGTTCCGGAACTGAATTTCGTTCTTCGAGCAGTTGGGCGAACCGCGCTCGCAAGCCAGGTTCTCGCTGTCCACCGGCAATAGATGCTTCTGTCCCGAGATCGTCACCCAACCGTAGGTAACGGTCATTTCGACCACGTCGATCTTGTACGTCGGCGGCAGATCGCGCGCTTGCTTCTCGATCCGAATGACGCGAGCGGTAACCGGGTCGATGAACAACGTGCCGTCGTAGGCGGGCAGGATTTCGCCGTCGAAAAGAATCCTCCAGTGCGAATTCGGCTTCGCCACCGTGAAGTCGTAGGGGACCGTGTAGACGCCCCCGATGGTTTCCCCGCCCGCGCGCCGCGTGAATTTGGCCGCGCTCGCGGAACTGAAGATATCGACGAGCGTCGTGCCGAAGTCGCCGGTCGACCACTGGCCCGTCTCCTCGACTTTCTCCTTCTTCACCGCCTTACCGTTGATTCGCGGATTGCGGTAATCCTCGCGGCCCTCGACGTAAAGCAGTTCGACTTCCGCCCGGTCGCGCAGCTTCCAGCTCGGTTTACGGCCGGAGTCGCTGGTGTAGCGGAGCGTCAGTTGATCGCAAAGAAAATTCGGCAGCCCGTCGTTAAACGAATAGGCCGCCTCGCGCGCGCGTTCGATGAGCGAGTCGGCGGCGGGCCGGACTTCGGTCGCTCTCGCTTCGCCCGCCGGACGCTCCACCGGAGAAGACACGGGGAGGTCGTCTTTCGGCAGGCGGCTAGTATCCGGCCCCGGTAATGGATCCTTGCGCGGCGCGCGGCCTCCCCGCTTCAGCACCGGCGGTCCGGGATCGTCCGGATCGGCGGGTTTGGGCGCGGGCGTAGGGGTCTGCGCCACCCAGAGAGCCAACAGCAGGAATGCCATACTCTGCTAAACTACAGCTTAAGGCCAGGTAGCTCAGTTGGTAGAGCAGCGGACTGAAAATCCGCGTGTCGGCGGTTCAATTCCGTCCCTGGCCACCACCCCTCTTCCCCTCTTTAGAACTGATAGCGCAGCGACAGTTGTACCTGCCGTTGACTAGCGGCGATTCCCGTGAGAACGCGACCGAAATTCGGGTTGTTAATCGCACTCACCGGGTTCTCCCAGATCGGAGTGTTCGGTAAGTTGAAGAACTCGGCGCGGAATTGCAGGTTGTGCTCTTTCCACAGCGCGGTGTTCTTTAAGACCGAGACGTCGAATTGAAAGGCCGAAGGACCGCGCGCGATATTGCGCCCCAAGTTGCCGTATTGGCCGGCCGTGGGAGCGGCGAACGCCGCGCGATTGAGCCACAGGTTCGGACCCCGGTTCGCCGCGTAGATGTCGCCGCCGACGTAGTTGGGCCGCTGCGATCCGGCGAATCCGTTGCCCCGGACGTCGGTACCGCTCGTGATGTTCACCGGACGCCCCGACCGGATGCGCGTGATGTTCTGTACCGACCAACCGCTCACCAGCTTGTTGGCGAAACTTCCTTTCCACAAATCGCGTCCCGGCAAGTCGTAGCCGAGCGCCCAGGTCGTCTGGTGGCGAATATCCGTGTTCGCCACCGCGCGCGACGCCGCGACGTTGTCGAAATCCATCACGTCGGGATTATTGCCCGTGCAGCAATCGTCGCCGCCGTAAGTGAGGCTCTTCGAATAGGTGTAGAAGACGTCCGAGGTTAGTCCCTTCATGCGTCGCCCACGCAGTTCCATCTGGAAAGCGTTGTAGTTGCGGCGACCGCTCGACTCGATATAGAGAATCTCGCCTATGGTGGGGTCCGGGCGGCGGCGCAGCACGGGATCGACCAGATTCAACGTGCGCGAGTTTTGCGCTTTCACGTTGTTGTTGCCGATATAGCCCAACTGCAGCACCATGTTCTTCGACAATTGCCGTTGGATCGTCAAGTTCCACATCATCGAGTAGTTGTCGCGCATGCGCGGATCGACGATGCGCCGCCCTACGACGGCGGGTGCGAGCCCCAGCCCCACGGCGTCGTTCGGATTGTCCACCGCCTGCTTCAGCGTGCCCGAGATGGGGAAGCCGAGCCCCGGTACGTCGAGCGCGGTGAAATTCGAGGCGAACGGCAGGCGCGCGTCGATCGTGGCCGTATCGAAGATGAAGTACGGAATGATCGGCGAACTGTAGATTCCACCGCCCGCCCGCACGATCGTCTTCTGATTGCCCGAAACGTCCCAGGCAAGCCCCAGACGCGGATTGAAGTTATTGCGGTCCGGCTCGTAGATCGATTCGCCGCGCCCGCGGAACGGTCCGAATGGGTCGCTTTTCACGTTAAAGAGCCGCCCTTCGCGCTCTTGGATTACCGTGTAGTACTCGTAACGCAGACCGAGGTTCAACGTCAGGCGGGAGGACACCTGGATGTCGTCCTGGATAAAGAAACCGTTCTGCATCTGGCGCTGTTCGGTACCGATGGTGCCGAAAATCACCCGGACGTTGTTGATCCGGTTCGCCAAAAAGTCGTTGACGTTGTTGAACGTGTAAATGGGATTCTGCCGCTGAATCCGGCCGGCGCGCACGTTGCGGATTTCGAAGCCCGCCTTGATCGAGTGCCGGCCCGCGCGAACGCTGAAATTGTCGGCGAGAGTATAGGAATTGGTGGCGAACCGCAGCAGCCCCTCGAAGTTCGACGCGGTGTACAGCCCGGAGACGATCACCTCGCCGAAGCCGCCGAAGTAGGTCGAATTCAATCGCGGAATGAACCAGCGATTGAAACCCAATCGAAGTTCGTTCAGCATACGCGGGGACAAGGTGTAGGTATTGCTGACCGTCGCGACGTGATTCGTGATGTCGAACACTTGGCGATTTGTGCGGAACAGATAAGGAATGCTATTGGCCGACGAGTTGATGCTGTAGCGCACCGATGTCACCGACTTGTCGGTGTTCCAATCGAGCCGCCCGTTGCCCAGGTTCTCGTCGGTCTTGAGCTGATCGCTGCGGCGATGCAGTCCGATATCGGGATTGGCGGTCGACTCCGTGGGCGCGGGCATCGCGGCGAGGAACGGAGCGAACACGGCGGGCGTACGATTGCGCAACGCGTCGGTGAATACGTTGGCCGTAATCTGCTGGCCCACGCGGCGGCTGGCGCGCTCGAAGCTGCCAAAAAAGAACAGCTTATTCTGCATGATCGGACCGCCCAGGTTGCCGCCGAATTGGTTCTGCACCAGCGGGTCGCGGGCGAGGGAGTTCGGCACGCGGGCGTCCAGATTGCGGTTGCGCAGGTAGTGAAACAACGTGCCGTGGAAATTATTCGTACCGCCCTTGGTGATGATGTTCACCGCGCCCGCCGACGCCCGGCCCGTCTCGGCGGAGAAGGTACCGGAGAGTACCCGGAACTCGGCGATGCTGTCGACGCTCACGGTATTCAATACCGACCGTCCGCTCGGGTCGCCGAAACTCGGCGACTCGATAAACGACGCGTCGGTGCCGTCCATCGTCAGATTCAAGCCCCACTGTGTCTGGCCGTTCAGGTTGAACGAATTCCGGCCGCCGACGTTCGACGCCTGTACGCCCGGTTGCAAAGTGACGAGCGTCGTGAAGTTACGGTTGGCGATCGGCAGACTTTGCACTTTTTGCGAGTCGATCACCGTGCCGAGTTCGGGCGACGTGGTATTGACCAGCGTCGCGGTACCGCTGACGGTGACGCTCTCGCTGACCTGCCCCGGGCTGAGCGAGACGTCGAGCCGTAGCCGGTCGCCCGCCGCGAGCGCGATGCCTTGGCGAACTTCCGTCGCCAAACCCTGCATTTCGACCGTCAACCGGTAGGCGCCGATGGACAACAGCGCGATCTCGTAGGCCCCCGCGTCGTCGGTCGAGATCGTCCGTTCGAGACCGGTATCGAGATTCCGGGCCGTGACCTTGGCGTTCGGAATCACCGCGCCGGTCGAATCCGACACGCGCCCCAGGATCGACGCCGTGTTCACCTGCGCCGACAGAGTGGCGGCCAGCGCGATCGGCAGGGTCAGTAAACGAAGGGTTCTCATCGAAATTTCCTCTCCTTTATGGAAGCGCGAACGCCACCAGCGCGTCCGAAAAACCGACGTCGTGAATGGTGTTGTACTTGTTGCCGCCGCCGGCGGCGACGACGACGAACTGCCTCTTGGACTTCGGACCGCGGTAGGTCATCGGCGTCGCGTGGCCGCTGGCGGGCAGTTTCGCGGCCCATAATTCCCGGCCGGTATCTTTATCGAACGCCCGGAACCGCTTGTCGTTCGTCGCGGCGATAAAGACCAGCCCGCCCGCCGTGACGATCGAACCGCCCAGGTTCGCGCTGCCGGTCGGCGGAACGCCTTTGGCCACGAGCTTATCGACGACGCCCAACACGGAGCGCCAGCGGAACTCGCCGGTGTCGAGATCGATCGCCGTCAGGTGGCCCCACGGCGGCTTATGGCAAGGATTCATTTCCGAATCCCAAAATCGCGAGTCCACCGAACCGAGGCTGCGGCTCCGGAAAGGGATATCGGTGGCGCCGGGCCGCTTGGTCATTTGCACGAGACGACCGACGTCCATCGAGTTGACGAACAGGGTGCGCGTTTCGGGGTCGAAGGACGCTCCGCCCCAGTTCGCGCCGCCGTCGGCGCCGGGGAACAGCAGCGTCGGTTTCAAGCCGAGCGGCGTGTAAAGACCGCCGATTTCCGCGCCTTCGAACAACTTGGCGCACTCGGCGCGCGATTCCGGCGTGACGTCGGTCAATTCGTCCGCGCGCATGGTTTGGCGAGCGAACGGGGGCGGCTTCACCGGAATCGGCTGCGTCGGCCACGCGCCTTCGCCGGGTATTTGGCTCGCGGGAACCGGGCGCTCTTCGATGTCGAACAGCGGCTTTCCCGAGTAGCGGTCGAACAGGAACGTCAGGCCCATCTTGGTCACTTGGGCCACCGCCGCCACCGGCTTACCCCCGCGCCGGACCGTTACCAAGTTCGGTTGGGCGGGCAGGTCGTAGTCCCAGATGTTGTGGTGGATGGCTTGGAAATGCCAGACGCGTTTGCCCGTTTCGGCGTCGAGCGCCACCAGCGCGTCGCCGAACAGATTTTGCCCTTTGCGGTCGCCGCCAAACGAATCGGTGGCGGGCGAGGTCAATGGCAGATAGACCAAGCCGCGCTCCAGATCGACGCTCAAGACGGACCAGGCGTTCGCGCCGCCGCGATTCTCGCGCGATCCCGCGGGCCACGTGTCCGCGCCGTATTCGCCGTCGCGCGGCACGACGTGGAAGCGCCAGAGGAGTTTACCGGTCAATGCGTCGAACGCCCGAACGTCTCCGTTGGGCCCACGCGGTTCGCCGTCGGGCACGCGCGATCCGCAGATCACGGCGTTCTTGTAAACGGCGGGCGGCGAAGACATCCCGTAGCTCGCCTGCGGGAACTTATCCGACATCCCGGCGCGCAAGTCGATCGATCCGCCATCGCCGAAATCCGGATCGGCTTTGCCGGTTTTCGCGTCCACGGAGTACAAGCGTCCGTTCAGCGTGCCGTAGAACAAACGCGCGCGCTTCCCGTCGGTCCAATAGGCCGCACCGCGATTGACGTACAGGCTGAAGTACAGCTTATTGAGGTCGAGTTTGGGATCGAAAACCCAGAGTTCCTTACCGGTCTCGGGGTCGAGCGCGATCAGCCGGCAGAACGGCGTCGTAACGTACATCACGCCGTCCACCACGAGCGGCGTCGCCTCGAACGTGCTGCGGACCGGTAGCGTTTTTCCGTCGCTGACGTCACCGGTGTGGTAGGTCCAGGCCGGTTTGAGGCGCGCGACGTTCGAGCGGTCGATTTGTTTCAGCGGCGAATACTTCATGCCGCCCGCGTCGCCGCCGTAGTGACGCCACTCTTGCGCGAAAAGATTCGCGCCGAGCAGTAGCGCCGCGACCCATCTAACGCTCCAACACCCGTCGACCATTGCGCACGATCATATTCCCGTCGTCTAGAAATAAGCAAGCGGGCGCGTTAATCCGAACGAATGCGCGTGCGCCGTCCGGGACGCGAACGACGGTCGCGGCTACACTTGATTCATGAGAGCCCTCGCTGGGTTGCTGGCCGCCGCCGCGTTCGCCGCCGACGGCCCGGAGTATAACGACCGGGGACAACTGCTGCTGCCCGCCGACTATCGCGAGTGGATCTTCCTAAGCTCCGGCATCGGTATGACCTACGGGCCGGGGTCCGAACAGTTCGTCGGCCACCCCGCCGCGGACAACGTGTACGTCAACCCCACGGCGTGGCACGAGTTCAAAAAGAACGGCGTTTGGCCGGACAAGACGATCTTCGTTCTCGAAATCCGCTACACAACCACCAGCGGATCGATCAACAACGGCGGTAAGTATCAGACCGATCTCGCCCGCCTCGAAGCCGCCGTTCGCGACAAGGGCAAGCTCGGCGAAGATTGGGGGTACTTCAATTTCGGCGGTACGGTTGGAGGCCTGCTGAACGCGTCAACCGCGCTTCCGAAAGGCAATCGCTGCTTGCAGTGCCACTCCAACAACGGCGCGGTGGACGGGACTTTCGCGCAATTCTATCCCTTGGCGCTCGACGTGGCGATGAAAAAGGGAACGGTCCGCGCTTCGTACTTCGAGAAAGCGCCGCCCGCGTCGCCCGCCGCGCTCTACGAAGTGATCGAGCGCGAAGGCTGGGCGCGAGGGGCGGAACTTTTGGCGAAGGCCAAGGCTCGCGACCCCAAGGCCCAAGCCGCGAGCGAAGAGACGCTGAACGCGATCGGATACGCCTTGGCGGCGAAAAACAAAGTCGCCGACGCGACGGCGGTTCTCAAGCAAGCCGCCGTCGAGTATCCCCGGTCCGCGAACGCGCAGGACAGCTTGGCCGAAATACTAGAAAAGTCGGGCGACCGGACCGGAGCGCTGGCCGCCACCCGCCGCGCCCTGGAGTTGCTGCCAAACGATTCCGCCATCGCCGTCGACCGTCGCGAACGAATCTCGGCGGCGTTGAAAGACCGGATAGAGCGGCTTTCGGGCTTGCGAGGAAATTGACGCCCCACGCGATTCCCGCTAGTCTAAAAACAGGGCAGTTTCGTTGGCATCGCTCGCAGCCACCATGACTCGCTATGAACCATCCCGAAATTACTTTTTGCTGGCCGGGCTCGCTTTAGCGCTCGGAGGCTTTTCGGGGTGGGTGGCGACTCGCTGGTATCTGGCCGCCATTCCCGCCGGGGTGTTCGCGGCGCTCGGACTTCTCAATCTCTTCCTCGCCCTTCGCCCCACCATCGAAGTTCGAAACGGCGGAATCACCGTCGGACGCCGTCATATTCCCTGGCATGAAATCGCTCACGTGCAGCGGACGGGCTGGATTTCGCCGCTCATTCTTTGGCTGATCCTGCGCGACGGAGACCGTAAACTTTTGATTTACCCCGGCGCTCTCGACGGTTCGCGGCGGCTCTTCGAAGACCTAAGCCGTCGGCTCGCCCGGACTTGGGAAGAAGGCTACATTCCTCCTCGCGATTCTCGCGGCGCGCCGATCCCCATGAAGGGCCCACTGCTCAGTTCCGAAGACGAAGCCGACGTCGAGCGGCTGTTCCAGCGCCTGAAGACGGTCGGCCACCTCGAACCCAATTCGACGGACGAGAAGTAACCGTTGCGCGGGCGGCGCATCGCGCTTATCGCGGCCGTCGGGGCCGCCGTCGCCTCTCCCTGGGCCATTCGTGGCTTAGGTACCTACCTCGTGGAGGATGCACCTCCCCGCCCCGCCGACGCGATTATCGTGCTCGCCGGAGATATGTTCGGCGACCGCATGCGCAAAGGATGCGATCTTTTGCGACAGGGTCTCGCCCCTCGCGCGCTGGTGAGCGGGCCGCCCGCGCTCTATGGCGTCCATGAAGATCGATTCGCCATCCAGTGGGCGGGAACGTTGGGCTGTCCGGTAGACAAGCTGGAAGGCGTTCCGCACAACGCCCGCTCGACGGCGGAGGAGGCGGAAGTGTTCGCCCGACTGCTCCACGCGCGCGGATACAAGTCTTACCTGATGGTGACCAGCGACTTCCACACTCGGCGCGCGGGACGGATTTTCCGGCGCGCTATCCCCGACATTCCGGCGACCGTGGTGGCCGCGCCATACCGTTACTACCGCCCCGGCGCTTGGTGGAGCGAACGCGAGTCGGCCAAGACGTTCTTCTTCGAGTGGGTAAAAACCGTCACGAGTTGGTTCGGCCTGTGACGAAGAAAGCGGGGCCATTCGCGAACCTGCGCGCCACCTGGGCCGCCGCATGGCCCTATCTCAAGCGGTACCGCCGCGGACTGGCGCTGGGTTTCGGCGCGCTGATCGCCAAAGGCCTGGCGGCGACGGGAATGCCGCTGCTCATCCGGGAGGGTATCGATTCGCTCTCCGGTCCGGCGCCGTTCCGCGACGCGATGACGTTTGCCGCCGCGATGGTCGGCCTCGCGATCGTCAAAGGTTTCTTTCAATATTGGATGCGAATCGTCCTGATCGGCATTTCGCGCGACGTGGAGTTCGACCTGCGCGCCGACCTCTTCCACAAGTTGACGACGCTCGCGCCGGAGTTTTTCGTCCGCCAGCGCACCGGCGATTTGATGGCGCGGGCCACCAACGACTTGAATCAAGTGCGCATGATGCTCGGGCCGGGAGTCATGTACTGGTTCGAGACGATGTTCCAGTTCGTCTTCGCCTTCGCCGTGATGTTAACCGTCGATTGGAAGTTGACGTTGATTTCGCTCGCGCCCGCGCCGCTGGTTTCGTTCGTCGTCATTCACTTCGGCCGTAAGATTCACGAACGCTTCGAGAAAATCCAGGACCTGTTCGGCGGCATTTCGAGCCGCGTGCAGGAAAACTTGTCGGCGGTGCGCTTGCTGCGCGCGTTCCGGCAAGAGGACGCGGAGATCCGGCGTTTCGAAGCGATGAACCGAGACTATATCGCCGCGAATCTCGACCTCGCCTGGAAGACGGGGATGTTCATGCCGCTGCTTTCGGGATTGATCGGGCTAACCTCGCTCGCCGTGCTGTGGGCGGGGGGCACGCGGCTACTCGAAGGCACGCTGACCCCCGGCAGCTTCGTGATGTTCCAGACGTACCTCAACATGCTGATCTGGCCGATGATCGCTTTCGGCTGGGTGATCAACCTGACGCAGCGCGGATCGGTGTCGCTGGCGCGGATTCGCGGAGTGCTCGACGAACAACCCACGATCGCCGCGCCCTCCAAGCCAGTGACCGTACCCGACCTGCAAGGCGAGATCGAGTTCGACGGCGTGCGGCTGCGCTACGGCGACCGAGAGGCGCTGCGCGGCGCGACTCTTCGCATTCCCGCCGGATCGACGGCGGCCATCGTCGGTCATACGGGAAGCGGGAAAAGTTCCCTGGTCTCGCTGATCCCGCGTTTGTGGGACGCCTCGGAGGGCGCGGTGAGGATCGACGGGATCGACGTGCGCGCGTTCGATCCGCGCGAGCTGCGCGAGCGCATCGGGTTCGTTCCCCAGGAGACGTTTCTCTTTTCGACGACGCTCGCGAACAATATCGCCTTCGGCGTGCGCCAGGCGACTCCCGAAGCAATCCAAGAAGCGGCGCGGCTCGCGGGACTCGAATCCGATATCGCCGACTTTCCGGCGGGCTACGAAACCATGATCGGCGAACGCGGGATCACGCTCTCCGGCGGACAGAAGCAGCGAGTGGCGATCGCCCGGGCGATCCTGCGCGATCCGAAAATTCTGATTCTCGACGACGCATTGGCGAGCGTCGATACGCTAACCGAAGAGCGCATCCTCGCGGCGCTCTCGGATACCATGCGGCGCCGGACGACGATCCTGATCTCGCACCGCGTTTCCACCGTCCGCAACGCCGACCGGATTTTCGTAATCGAGGACGGCCGGGTGGCCGAGGAAGGCTCGCACGCCGATTTGGTCGCGCTCGGCGGCTACTACGCGGATTTGTACCGCAAGCAGTTACTCGAAGAGGAGTTGGCGGAAGCTTAGCCTTTCCAGACCGCCTTTTGCCCGCTGCGCAGCGCGAGGTTCGCCATGTGCGCCGCGCTCGCCGAACTGACTCCCGCTTCCGCAGGGGCCACCGGTTTCGACCGCGACCGCACCGCCCGCAACCAATCCTCGATATGCAGCTTCTCGCCGTTGGGCTTCTCGTAGAAGTCCGCGCCTTTCGGCCCGTTGCCGATTACCATCTCCTCGTACTCGAACTTCGGCTTATCGACGCGTCCGCCGAAGATGCGTCGCGGATCGGGATATAATTCCATCCGGCCCCGATCGAGATAGATCGTCCCGTCGTGGCCCATGAACTCGATCATCTCGCCGTTCCACGAACTCACGAACGTCCCCTCGAAATGCGCCTGCAACCGCTTTTCGGGATAGCGCAGCAGCGTCTGCACGGTATCCGGCGTCTCCCAAACCTCCGCCGCGTCGATGTTGTCGCCGATCGAGTGCGCCTCCGCCGGATGGTCGAGTCCGAGAATCCAGTGCGCGATATCCACCTGGTGCACCATCAGGTCCGTGAAGATGCCGCCGCCGAAATCCCAAAACCAGCGCCAGTTGCGGAACTTGTATTCGTCGAACTCTTGCTTGCGCGCGCCTTCGAGGAACCGGCCCCATTCGACCGTGCGCGGATCGACGCCCAGCGGGCGGCGCGTCGCGCGATCCGCGTTGCGATTCCACGTCATGCGCACCTTATGCACGGGACCGATTTTGCCGCTTTCGACGATCTCTTTCGCGCGTCGATACTGGGGCATCGACCGCTGCTGCATGCCCACCTGCACCACTCGCTTGTACCGATTCTGCGCGGCGATCACCGGCGCGCCTTCCTCCAGCGAATGTGTGAGCGGTTTTTCGACGTATACGTCCTTACCCGCTTCGCACGCGGCGACCGTCAACGGCACATGCAGATGATCGGGCGTGGCGATCAGCACCGCGTCGAGATCCTTGCGGGCGAGCAGCGCCCGGTAGTCCTTCGTCGTGAACGCGTCGCCGCCCGCCAGTTGCTTGCCCTTTTCGAGATTCGCGTCCCAGATGTCGCAGACCGCCGCGTACTTTAAACCCGCCACGCCTTCCGAATTCCGCATCAGATGCTGGCCGCGCCCGCCCGCGCCGATCACGCCGACGCGAACCGTCTCGTTCGCCGGATAACCGAACGCCGCCGCCGGCGAAAGCAGCAGGAAATCTTGGCGAGTCATGTGTAGTAGTCTATTCGACGATGACCCGGCGAACCCTACTCGCAACCTCGATGGCCGCGGCGGCCCAGGCCCAGACTCCGGCGGCGCGCGTGCAGAAAATCGTGCGCTTCGATCGCGGAGGCCGCGTCGCGTACGGCATTCTGTCGAACGACGGAACCTCGATCGCGCCCATCGTCGGCACGGACATCTTCAAGCCGAATCTCGCGACCAACCGGATGTTTCTTCCCACGAGTTCGGTGAAGCTGCTGTATCCGATCGTCCCTCCGAAGGTGGTCGCCGTCGGCCGCAATTACAAGAGCCACGCGGGCGCGGACGTTCCGCCCAAGCCCGAACTGTTCTTCAAACCCACGACGTGCCTGCAGCATCCCGGCGACCCGATCCTTGTCCCGAGCGACGCGAAGAACGTCCACTTCGAGGGCGAACTGGTCGTCGTCATTGGCAAGAAGTTGAAGGGCGCCTCGAAGGCCGAAGCCGCCGACGGCATTTTCGGAGTCACCTGCGGTAACGACGTCAGCGAGCGCGATTGGCAAGGCGGCAAGGACAAAGACATGCAGTGGTGGCGCGCCAAAGGCGCCGATACGTTCGGGCCGATGGGCCCGTCGATCGTCACCGGCCTGGATTACTCGAATCTCATGCTGACCACGCGCGTGAACGGCAAGGTGATGCAGCAGCAGTCGACGAAAGATCTTATCTTCGATTGCGCGACTTGCGTCAGCTTCATTTCGAAGTACGTCACGCTCGAACAAGGCGACGTGATTTTCACCGGCACTCCGGGCACGACCAGCGCGATGAAGCCCGGCGACAACGTCGAAGTCGAAATCGAAGGGATCGGCGTCCTGAAAAATCCCGTCAAGGCGGCGTAGCGTCGCCCAGGATTTTCGCGATCCGCGCCACGCGCGTCTCGGGCCGCTTCGCGCTCGCGAGCCATTGCAGCGCCTGCCTCTTTCGGGAATCCGTGCGCGAGTTCCATACCGCGCGCCCTTCCGGATTGGCGCGCAGCGCCGCCGCTAGATCGTCCGGCACTACCATCGCGTCCACCTGGTCGAGCGCGGCCCAACTGCCGTCCGCCTTCGCCGCCTCGATCTTGTCGAGCCCCGGCTTACGCATCAGCCCGTTGGCGATCAGCCGCGCGACGCGATCCTTGTTCGGCTTCGACCACACGCTTCCTTTACGCCGCGGCGAAAAAAGCAGCATCGTCCGCCGCTCGTCCAGCTTTCCTGGAAGGCTGTCGATCCACCCGTAGCAAAGCGCTTCCTCGACCAGTTCGTCGTAGGAGACGTACGGACCGCCGGAATTCTTCTTGTACGTAACCGCCCAAACGCCATCCGCTTGGCGATAGTTCTTGCGAAGCCACGCGCGCCAGCTCGCCCGCGATTCCACCGCCACACGTTCCAGCGACGCTAGCTTGTTTTGCACGCCACAAATCCCACCGATTCGCGCCCGTCGAGATGCAGACTGCGGGGCAAGTCGTCGCGCCGATAAAGGAACGCTCGCTCGACCGCGAGCCCCGCCGCCTCCGCCTCGCGACGCAGCACCCGATCGTCGAGCAAGTGAATCGACCCCGGCATCTGCCCCAGCTTACGATGCGCCGAATAGCGGGCGATCTTCTCGACCCAACCGGGCCAGCGCTCGCCCGTCGCCACGCGCCGCTCGTACTCCGGAACGAATTCCAAAAACGGCGCCTGATAGGGCGACGCCGCGAGCGCGAACAGCTTGCCGCCGGGCCGCAGCCACCGCGCGATCAGCCGGAACCCTCGGTCGAGTTCCTTGCCGCTCAGAAAATGAAACACGCTCGAAGCGTGCACTGCGTCGAGCGATTCCGGGTCGAACGCGATCTCGCGCGGAAAGCGCCCCGGCTTGGCGACCGTACCCGGAATCTCGACCGCGCGTAGATCGTTGGCGAAGACGCGCGCACCCGCCGCCACCGCCGCCCGGCTAGCCAAACCCTCCGCCGCGCCGATGTCGAGAACGGCCATCCCCGGACGGCAAAACTCCGCGAACATTCGGCTGAGGGCGTTCAACTCGCGCGCTTCCCAACCCATCCGATTGGGCGTGAGCGGCGTCACCCTAGCGGACGGGACGGTCGCGCCGCCCGAATCGCACCGCGAAGATCATCAGGCACGCGCCGAACAGAATCACGCAGGCGAACAGAATCCAAATGCGGCGTGGAACCTGATTCCGCATCTTGTCGACGTCGTCGACTTGGCGGATTAAGCGATCGATAGCTCGGCGCTCTTCGGACACGAAACTCCCGGCAGGTTGCCGTTGCGATCGAAATCGAACGGCTCCGCTTCTTCGATGATCTCCAGGTTCGAATTGGACTCGATTTCTCCGCGCAGATTCTCGCTCATCCGCAGCAGGCCGAGTTCCATAGTGTTCTTAATCCAGGCGATCGTCACCGTTTGCGGATCGAGCTTGCCGACCGTCGGCATCAGCCGCGCCAGACACTCGCGATCGCTCGCGAAATGGGGCGGCGTGCGCACGGCGGCGGGCGTCGAGGCGGTGAACGAGTTGATGTAGGTCGGCGTCCAATCGATCCCTTCGAGCAGCCGGTCGTGAATCACGTCCGCCATCCCGAGCCCGACCCCGTTGCCATAAGTGTTCTCGGCGAGGCCGCGCACGAAAATCCGCTCGATCGGAGGCGCCGTATCCCACGGGTTGTAGGCACCCATCACGCTGCGATTGACGACCTTCGTATCCATGCCCGCGCCCGAAATCGTCTTGCCGATCTCGTCGAGGATCAAGATATCGAGCGCCTTCGCCGGCACGCGCGCCATCCAGCTTTTCGTCAACGCGAGCAACCGCTCTTCTTCTTCTTCCATACGTTCCACCGGCACGGCGGTGAGCTGCGCCGTCGCGTGATTCGCGTCTTCGAGGATCGCGAGCCCGCCCAAAATCTTTCCGCTCGCCAGCACCTGCCGGCCGACGGTTCGAATCACTTGTTCGAGACCGAGCTTGTACGCGTACGTGTGATAGCGCTGCGCCCCCGAGAACTTGCCGAGCCCGATCGCCATCATCTTGAATAAGCCGCTCTCGATCTTGCCCGCGAAATCGGTGTGCCACTTGACGCGCCCCACCAACATCACGCCGTCCGCCTCGAAAGCGTTCTTGTCGAGAAACGCCTCGATGCCGTCCGCGGTCTTGCCCAAGCTCACGACATCGAGGGAAGAGATCACCGGGCATCCCATCGTCGCCTCGTGAATGCCGTAGTGCGCCAGCACGTCGGCTTGACCCTCGGCGGTCGCCGCGCCATGGCTGCCCATGGCGGGGAACAGGAACGGCTGCATGCCCGCCGACTTCCAGAACTCGACCACGCCGCGCACGATGGTAGCGATCTTCGCGATGCCGCGCGAGCCGACGCCGATGGCGACGCGCGAGCCGGGTTTCAATCTCGAAGCGAATTGCGAGCGGCGCAACTCGTCGGCGATCGTGCCCGGTATGTCGGCGATCGCGCGGTCGGGGAAACGCTGCTTCACGGTGAGCAGCCGGGGAAACTCCATGGGCCGATTATACTGTCGATGGTGGACGTTTCTTCGACGCCCTTCGCGGTGCTCACGACCGTGGTAGCGCCCGCGATCCTCACCAACGCCTGTTCGGTGCTCGCTCTCGGAACGGCGAATCGCATCGCGCGCGTCGTGGACCGCACGCGCGCCATCAACGCGGAGTTGCCGGCGTTCGAACGACAGTCCCTCTCCTATGGCAGCCGGGTGAAGCAGTTGGCGATGCTGCGGCAGCGGTCCGTGCTGCTCGTCCGCGCGCTGCGGCTGATCTACGGAGCGCTGGGATGCTTCGCGGCGGCGGCGCTGCTGACGGTGCTCGGCTCGGCGCTCGGCTACTACGAGATGATGCTCGGTTTCAGCGTTTCGGCGGTTCTCGGATTACTCGCCGGAATCCTGGCGGTGGGCGGGTTGGTCTACGGATCGACGCTACTGGTGCGCGAAACGCAGATCGCCATGGAGCAATCGGGCGAAGAGGTGGAAGAAGCCCTCCGCGCGCATCAATAGCGCCTTAGTCGGGATCGACCGTCTCGTTGGCGAAATCCTCGCCCCATTCGCGCTCCAGCATCCGCGAGTATTCGCCCGACGCGTACAAATCGAAATCGAACTGCTGCGGCTTGATGTCGGTGAACGCCCACAGCAATTGGCGGGATAAGTAAAGTTGGTCGGCGTAGCGGTAATAGTGCCGAACGAATTCCTCGGAAAGCGAATCTCTTTCGGGCAATTCGGCGAAAATGGCGTTCAATCCCAAGGCGCGGGAAAAGATCGATTTGTAATCGGCCACTCCCCATTTTTTGAGCTTCTCGCGAACCTTGCGAGGCGGCTCGTCCACCAGCAGGGCGGCGAAGGATTGATAGCACATGCCTGCGGTCTTCAGCCGCTCGTCGCGGGAGGCGAGATCCAGACACTGATCGATCCAGCGCATCAAGTCGCGGCCCACGTAGAACAGCATCTTGACCTCGCAGTAGCGGCCCGAGAGCAGCCGTTCGTCGAGTTCGATCTTGGTCAGGTGGCCCGCCGGAATCAGGCCTTGCAGCATGAGGCTGGCGCGCGAGCTTTCGACGAGCTTATCCGGACCGGCGGATTCGGCGAACGGATGTAAGATCAGCGGCGGCAGTTTCCAGGCGGAGGCCGGAACCGAAACGACGGGCATCTTGAGCATTATCGTCCTCCGAGCGTTCGACCTTTAGAATCTTCGATCTTGTACTACCGGCGGGCTTCCAATTTCACGCGCGCGACCGACGGTTGACCGTTTCTCACGAACTTCACTTCCACCTCGTCGCCCGGCTGTTTTCCGCGCAACGCATACGTAAAGTCGTACAAGTTGTCGATCTTTTTACCGTCGAACTCGGTCATGATATCACCCGCGCGCAAGCCCGCTTTTTCGGCGGGTGAACCGGGGCGCAAGTCGGAAAACTTCACGCCCTTGCCCTGAAACGCCATATCCGGAATACTGCCGAAACTCGGTCCGTAGCCGCCTCCCGAAGGCGCGGGGCCGGAGTGCGGCGCGGGCTCGGCGATCTTCTGGAACGCCGGACGCTCCGCCGCGTTAGCGATCTCCCCGGCGGCGCCGGCCACTACGTCGAGAAGCGCGATCGCGCCCTGAGCGTCGATCTTGTCCCAAGTGTCCGTGGGGCGGTGGTAATCCATGTGGAGCCCGGTGAAGAAGAACAACACCGGAATCCCTTTCGCCGTGAACGAGGTGTGATCGGACGAACCGATGCCGCTCTGTTCCGCCGAATATTCGAGCTTGAGCGCTGGATGCTTGGCGGCGAGACCGTCGATCAGCGCCTTGAAGGTCGAGCCGGTACCCACGCCGCCCACGATCGCCGAGTTCTCGCGCATTCTCCCGATCATGTCCATGTTGATCATCGCTACGGCTTTGCCGATCGGCTGCGGCGAGTGCTCGGTGAGATAGGCGGAGCCGAGCAATCCCAACTCTTCGCCCGCGAAATTCAAAAACAAAAATCCGCGCTTCTGTTTCGGTAGCGACGCGAAGTGCCGCGCCAGTTCCACGACGCCCGCCGAACCGGAAGCGTTGTCGTCCGCGCCCACATGCGGTGTGCCCGTCTGCGACGGCGCGAGGGAGAATTGCTCGCCCAAGCCCAGGTGGTCGTAGTGCGCGCCGACGACGACGTACTCGTCCGTTTCGCCCTTCAGATACGCGCCCACGTTGTACACGGTCTTCGCTTCGCGCACCACGTCGAGTTCGAGTTCGGCGCGAACGCTCTTCGCGAACTCGAAAGACCGGGGCGTCAAGTCTTTATCGATCCCCTCGACGATCTCTTTCAGGCTCTCGCCGGATTCCGCGAACCATTTCTCGACGGCCGCCGGTTTCGCCTGAATAAAGGGAATGCCCGCTTCCGACGGTCCCGCCGCGCGCCCGAACTTTTCGAGACGCTCGATATCGTTCGGATGCGTGATGGGGTTGTTGATCAGAATGACGGCTTTCGCGCCGTGCATCTTGGCGTTGATCGCCTTCGAATCGAATTGCGCGTGCCGCGTCTGCGTCCGGCCCGCGAACACGCTCTTGTCGTCGTACTCCTGCGGCTCGTAGCGCAGAACGAGAACGATCTTGCCGCTCGCGTCGATCCCCGCGTAGTCGTCGTAGTTGTACTCTTTCGCGGTGATGCCGTATCCGGCAAAGACTACCGGACCCGAAACCTTGCCGCTCGACGAAAAGTTGAAAGGGACGAAATCGCGCTCCGCTTCGAGTTTCTTCTTCGCCACCGATTCGGAGAACTTGTTCTTCGATCCCAACTTCGCGTTGGTCGTGAGCGTAAACGGTTGTAGAAACTTGCCGCCGAACGCCGGTTCGAGTCCGATGGCCTTGTACTGGTCCGCCAGATAGCGCGCCGCTTTGTCGAGTTCGGGGGTACCGTTGCCCCGCCCTTTCAACTCGGGCGACGAGAGATGCTTCACGACTTCGATGTAGCGGGTGGGCTCCAGTCCCAGCCGCGACGCGCCGCAGGCCGCGACGGCCGCGAGCAGGACAAGTTTCTTCATTGACTCCCTTTCGGCGCTCCCACGGCCGGCTTCGACGGCGAAAGCTCCACCGAGCAACACGCTTCGGCGTGCGCGAGTTCCATATCGAGCAGGTTTTTCAGATCGGGCCACGGCACGCTGCCCGGCACACGCCGCCCGTTGATGAACATCGTCGGCGTCGATCCGACGCGCAGCGCCCGCCCTTCGGCCGCGCTCTTCTCGACGAGGGCCAGCGTCTCCGGGCTTTCCATACAAGCGCCCAAGCGGAGCCCGTCGATCCCGTTCGCCCCCGCCCACTCGACGACCTTGAGCTTCAGATTCTCGACCGTCACTTCGCCTTGCTTCTCGAAAATCCAGTCGTGATACTCCCAGAATTTCTCCGCGTTCGCCTGGTATACGCAACGCCCCGCCGCCGACGCTTTTCGCGCCCAGGGGTGCAGCGAATCGAGCGGCATGTCCTTAAAGACGAGTTGCACTTTGCCGGGATAGGTCTTGAGCAGATTCTCTCGAAGAGTCTTCGCCAGCGCCTGGCAATAGGTGCATTGGAAATCGCTGAACACCACGACCGTGAGCGAGGAGTTCGGTTTACCTTGCGAAGGCGCGCCGTCGATCTTAAGCTTCGCCGCGTCTTCTTGAAACGGGCTCTTGCCGATCTCGTAAATGTTCGCCTGGACGATCTTGCTGCCGTCCTTCGTCACCATATAGTCCGTTTCGATCGAGCGCGGGCCCAGCGACGCGCGCACGCGCACGTCGAGAAATCCTTCGAGCTTCGACGGTTTCGGATCCGAAATTTCCACCGCCACCTGCGCGTTCCACATGTTCAAGTGACGCAGATACGCTTCGAGCGTCGGCTTGTCGAGCGCGGATTTACTCGCGGTCTGCGCGAACGCGATCGTCGCGAAAAAGAATGCTAAAGCACCGGTCCGATGCGCCATGGCACAAACTCCTTATGTCCCAGTTTCTCGGCGCATGTCCGTTCGCCGGAAGCGACGCGCAACGCCAATTCGAGAATCTCTTGGCCCACGCCCGCCACCGTGTCGTCGCCGTCGGCGATCCGGCCCGCGTTGACGTCCATGTTGTCGCGCATCCGCTTATACATGGGTGTGTTCGTGGCGATCTTGATAACCGGGATTGTGGGAAACCCGATCGCGCTGCCCCGCCCCGTGGTGAACGCGATCAAGTTAACGCCGCCCGCCGCGAGCCCCGTAATCGACACCGGATCGTAGCCCGGCGTGTTCATAAACACGAAGCCCGGCGTCTTCACGCGCTCCGCGTAGTCGATCGCGTCGGCCATCATCGACGTGCCGGCCTTGGTCATCGCACCCAGCGACTTTTCGAGGATGTTCGACAAGCCGCCCTCTTTGTTGCCCGGCGACGGATTGTCGTTGAAGTTCGAGCCGGTCCATTGACGCAGGTACGCGCGATAGCTTTCGATGAAGCCGAGAAACCGCTCCGCCACTTCGCGATTCCGCGCGCGCTCCACCAACAGATGCTCCGCGCCGAAGCACTCCGTCGTTTCGGCGAGCACGGCGGAAGCGCTCCATTCGGCCAACCGGTCGCTCGCCCAGCCCAGCGCGGGATTGGCGGTGATCCCCGAAAACGAATCGGAACCGCCGCAGTTCAGACCGAGCGAAAGCTTCGACGCCGGAATCTCGACGCGCTTTTCCGCGGACACGCGCTCGAACATCTTCGCGATCGCCTTGCGCGCGCTCTCGATGGCCGCCCGAGTACCGCCTTCGCCTTGCAGCGTCATGCCCACCAGCCGGTCGGTTCGCGGAGCGCCCTCGCCCAGATAGTGGTCGATCTGGTTAACTTCGCAGCCGAGCCCTAGAATGATCGCCGCGCCGACGTTCGGATGATTCAGCACTCCGCCGAGGGTGCGTTGCAACTGCTCCGTGTCCGGTCCGATCGAGTGTCCGCACCCTTCGCCGTGCGGAAACGCGACCACGCCGTCGACGTTGGGCGGTAGCGTCTCGCCGCGAAAGCTCTCGGCGATCAACTCCGCCGTGTGCGCCGCGCAGTTCGAGGCCGCGACCACCGCGATGTAGTTGCGCGTGCCCGCTCGCCCGTCCTCGCGCGCGAATCCGAGAAACGTCGGCAGGTTGGCGGGCGCTATCGGAAACGCGCGCTCCGTCGCCGGGAACTTGAATTCGGTCGCGTGATCTTCGTAGGCCAGATTGTGCGTGTGTACGCGGTCGCCCGGCCGGATCGTTCCCTTGGCGACGCCGATGTTCTGGCCGTAGCGGCGGACATGCTCGCCGTGAGCGATCTCGACCAGCGCCATCTTGTGACCCATCGGAATCGGCTCGCGCGCCGCGCATTCCAGGCCGCCGACCCGCAGCGTCTGCCCGGCGCTTAGAGGCACGCGCGCCACGGCGACGTTGTCGAGCGGGTTCAAGTGAATCGCGGAGTTTTCCGCGGTGGGTAGCTTAGCGATATCGAGTAGGCTCATGTTGTCGGGCCGGACCGGACTACCGGATCAAGGCCGTCTCCGTAATCTGTTCGCCCGTGTGCACGCGCAATTTACCCCCGGCTCCATAAATCCAGACGCCGTTGCCGTTCGGGGCGGGAATTTGGGCGGGCGACGCGACTTCGAGAAACTCGCTCAAGCGGGCGGCGGAATTCAGTTTGCCGATGTGGATGTGGATATGGCACTGCGTCCGCACCCTGTCTCCATTGTAGGCGACCGCCCAATCGTCGCCCCAAAGCTCCTTGGCTTTCGCGATGGCGGCCATCCAGAGTTGCGTCCGCTCGGCGGGCGTCATTTGGTCGAGCGAGTAACGCCCCGGCCCGTGGCTTCGCGGCAGGGCGAGCGTTCGGTTCGCTTTCCGCGGATTGATGTCCTTGAGAAAGAACACCGGCGGCGCGGGCGGCTGTTTTTCCGCTTCGTTCGACAAACTGCACTGCCGCTGGGCGAGCGTTTCGGGAACGGCCGCGTCGCAGACGCAAGAACGGATTACGTCCTGCGCGATCAGCGCCAGCGCCCAAATCATCCGCTCATTATACTGGGCACGTGCCTCGCCCTCTGCGGTTTTTGGCCGCGGGAGTGGTCCTCTACTTCCTCTACTTTCATGGCCTCGCGGGCGTCGGATTGATCGGTCCGGACGAACCGCGCTACGCCTCGGTCGCGCGCGACATGGCGGCCACCGGCGACTGGATCACCCCCCGGCTATGGGGCGACGCTTGGTTCGAGAAACCGGCGTTGGAATATTGGGGGCAGGCGCTCGCCTTCCGGCTGGGGTTTGGCGACGACCTTTCGCCGCGCCTGTTCAACGCCCTCTGCGCGGCGGCGTTCGTCTTGTTCTTCTATCGCGCGCTGTCGCGCGAGTTTTCGTCCCAAGTGGCGCTCTCTTCGACCGCGATTCTTGCGACCTCCATCGCCTGGATCGCCGAGGCGCGCATCGCCGTGATGGACATGCCGCTCGCGGCGTCGGTCTCGGCGGCGATGCTGTTCGCCCTGCGCGGCAACCTCGCGCTATGCGGCGTCCTGCTCGGCGTCGCCATGCTGGCGAAGGGATTGGTGGGGCTGGTTCTGGCGCTCCCCGTCGCTTGGCTGATGCGGCGCGAGTGGCGCAAGTTTCCGGTGGCGCTGATGGGCGTCGCCGTCGTCGCCGGACCCTGGTATGTCGCCGTCACGCTCCGCCACGGGCCGGAGTTTTTGAACGAATTCTTCGTCAAGCACCATTTCTCGCGATTCGCCGACACCGCCTTGCAGCACGTGCAGCCCTGGTGGTTCTTCCTCCCCGTCCTGCTGGCGGGAATCTTCCCCTGGACTCCGCTCGTCGCCTTGTTGCGCCGCCCCTCGAACCCGCGCGAAACTTTTCTCTGGAATTGGCTGCTCTGGGGACTCCTATTCCTCTCCGCGTCGCGCAACAAACTCCCCGGCTACGCGCTGCCTCTCCTGCCTCCGCTAGCGGCGCTCCTCGGCATAGCACTCGCCCGCACGGCGCGCCCCCGAGCTTGGGCGGCGGCTTGCGGCGCGCTGCTCTGCCTGACACCCGTCGCGGCGGAGGTGCTCCCCGAAGCCCTCGCCGGCGGACTGTCGCGCGCCTCCTTCGTTTGGCCGCTCGTCCCGATACTCGCCGTAGGATCGGCGGGCGCTCTCGCCGGATTGTGGCGCGGAACCCCCGCCGTCGCCGGAGTCACCGCCCTGTGCGTCACGCTGCTCGGAATGCAGATGTTCCCGATTCTCGACGAACGCGCCAGCGCTCGCGGCATGTGGCTGCAAATCGCCCGTCAGCGCGACCGCGTCTGCATCGAGAAACTCCACCGCAGTTGGCGCTACGGCCTGAATTACTACCTGGGCCGTCCCGTCCCCGAGTGCCTTTACGAACCCCGCCCCGTGCGCCTGTTCCAGCGCGATACCGAGCGGCCGCTGCTGATGTTCGGCCCCCGGCTCGATTAAGATCGAAGCATGGCGACGACCACCGCGATCTCGATGGAAGAGTATCTCTCGACCGACTACGAATGGGCGCCGGAATGGGTCGACGGCGAACTCGTGGAGAGGGAAATGCTAAACACGCTGCATAGCAATGCCACCGGACGGATTACGCGCGCCGTCGAGAACGCCGGACTGTGGGCGGGCCCTCAGTTAGGACTTCCCATGACGCATCGCGTTCGCATACCGGACGTCTCGATCTTCGCCGAAATGCCCGAGCGGCCCTTCCCCAAACATCCGCCGCTCGCGACCGTCGAACTCCTCTCCCCCAGCGAGCGCATGAAGGATGTCGTCGCCAAGTGCCGCGAGTACGAAGCCTTCGGCGTCAAGCACGTCTGGGTACTCGATCCCGAATCGCGCGCGATGTACGTTCTCGGCCCCCTCGGACTCAACGCCGTCGCCCGCCTCGAAATCCCCTCGCACAACGCCTCCTTCGGCCCCGACGACGTCTTCGGCCCCCTCGACTAAGCGAACTCCGCCGGTACCTCGAACAGCGTTCCCCGCCCCAACAACCAATCCGGATCGAGCCTTCGTTTCACCGCCTGCATCGCCGCGATCTGCTCCGCCGTGTACTGAAATCCCAAGTAGTGCCGCTTCCGTTTCCCGAGCCCATGCTCCGCCGCCACCGTCCCGCCCATCTCCACCGCCTTCTTCGCGAACTCGTCGAACAACCGCACGCCGATCTCGAATTCGCGCCGATCCGCGGGCAGTAGATTCACGTGATGATGCGCGTCGCCGACGTGTCCGAAAATGCAGTACAGCCCGCGATATTCGGCGTCCAAACGCTCCCGGTAATACCGCAGAATTTCCCGATCGCGCCCCACCGGCACCGCGAAATCGCTGCCCAGCTTCATCAAGCCCCGCTTCTCCACCGTCGCGAGCACCGTCTCCGGCAGCGAATGCCGGAACTTGCGAAACCGTTCTCGATCCGCGTCCGTCGATCCGAACCACGAGATCTCCGCGAGCGCGCCGAACCGCTCGAGCCGCTCCGTCCACGCCTCGACATCCTCGTCCGTCGTGTCGCCCTGCTCGACGATCAGCGCCGCGCGCTCCGCCTCCGGCAGTTCCGTATACTTCGTGCGAATCAGATCGAGCGCCGCGCCGTCCACGAACTCGAGCATTCGCAAGCCCTCCACCGCGCGCCACGCCTCCAGCGCGTCCAGCGCCCGCTCCTCGTCGCCGAAAAAAACAATCCCCGCCAAAATTGTTTTGGGCGACGGAAGCAACTTCAACGTCGCCTCCACCACGATCCCCAGCGTCCCCTCCGACCCGCAGAACAAATCCACCCAATCCATCCCCGGCGAAAGCGGATAGCCCGCCGAGTGCTTCCTCGCCGCCGGTCTCGGAATCTCCGGCACCTCGAAATCGATCTTGTCCCCGCGCTTCACGTCCAGCACTCGGCCCGTCGTGAGGACCACGCGCAACCGCTCCACCCACCGCCGTGTCGCGCCGAACTTGAAACTCCGCGACCCCGAGGCGTTACACGCGATGGTCCCGCCGATCGCCGCCAGCGTCTCCGTCGGATCGGGCGGATAGAACTGTCCCGTCGCGCGCGCCGCCGCGTGCAAATCGGTCAACGAGACGCCCGCGCCGCAAACGGCGACGCCCGGCGCGATCTCCAACCGCCGAAACTTCTCGATCGACACCAGCCAGCCGCCGTCGGGGCACCGTCCGCCCGTCAACCCGCTGCCCGCGCCCGCCACCGTGATCGGAGTCTTGGTCGCGGCCGCGCGCGCCACGATTTCGATCAACTCCGCTTCGGTCTTCGGAACCAGCACTTCCTCCGCGTGGCCGCGGTAACCGGAGGCGTCTTCGAGATATGCCCAGGACATCTTCTAAACGGTAGCGAACCCGGCTCAGAACGTAATGCGTAACGCCAACTGAATGCGCCGTGCGGGCCGCGTCGCCGTGATCTGCCCGAACTGCGTGTTCACCTGCCGCAAAGCGGCGTCGAACCGCGCCGTCGTATCCACCGCCGAAAATTGCGTTTGGTTCAGCGCGTTGTAGAACTCGCCGCGCAACTGCGTGTTGAACCGCTCGCGCACGCGAAAATTCTTGTACGCCGTCAAATCCCAGTTGAAGATTCCCGGACCGCGAATATTCGTCCGCGCCGCGTTGCCGATTGTGCCCACCGCCGGACGCTGCACGACGCTCGTGTCGAACCAGCGGTTGAAATAGCGGTCCACGGCCTTCAAACCCGGCTCGCCCGTCAGCACCACGCGCGCGCCTTCCGTGGGCGAACCGGTGATATCGATCGGATTCACCGTGCTAAACCCGATGCCGAGCGGCGCTCCCGAGCTAACGGTGAAGATGCCCGAGAACTGCCAATCGTTGATCGCCCATCGCACCGCGCGCGGCCCGCTCTTCCAGCCCGGCAGGTCGTACAACCAATTCGCCTTTAGCACGTGTGTGCGGTCGAAAGCCGACAACCCGTAATTCCATACGCGTACCGGAATAATGTTCGACACGTTGTTCCCGTCGTCCGAGTTATAGTCGAGCGATTTCGACCACGTGTAACTAACTCCGTACTGAACTCGAGAGGAAAATCGCCGGTTTACCGAAACTTGCAACGAATGATAGTTCGACGAACCGGCGGGCTCTCGAAGATTCAAGTTGCCCCAACCTGGATAAGGCCGCAGGAAATTCACGGGCAAGGCGGTGTTTGTCGTCGGGTCCTGCGACGACGGCAGAAAGTTCGTTCCCAGCGCGATGGAATTCAGATTTCTCTGCCACAGTAAGTTCCGGCCCAGCGAGCCTACGTAACCTACGTCGAGAATGGTGGCAAACCCGATCTCTCTTTGAACGGACAACGAGAAATTCATCACCCTTGGAACCTTGGCGTTTGGATCGAGTCCTAGGACGTTGGCCGGAAACAGTACGCCGCTCGCGCTCCGCAATCCGCTCATCGTTCCGAAAAACACGCTGGGACGGTCGACCAATGGAGGCTGAATCGAATAATCGGTCAACACCACTCCGTGCGACATCCGGTTGTAGAAGTAGCCGAATCCGCCGCGGATCGCCGTCTTCCCGTTGCCGCTCACGTCGTAGGCGAAGCCGAAGCGCGGCGCGAGTTGAACCCCCGGCTCCGCCATCAGCGACCTCGGAATCGACGGATCCGTCAGCGGCGAAACCATGCCGTTCGCCGGATTGCCGCGTCCCGGCGCCACCGCACCGATCAGCGTCGCGGAAACGATCTCGCCGTTGTTCGGATTTCTGCCTACGCGCGTCGTCCCCTGCCGGAACGGCTCGATCAAGCGGACCGCCTGGGCGGCGTTGTAGCTCGACTCCCGGAATCCGGACATCGCGTCTCCGTTAATCCACGATTGCGGCAGCCAATGAAATCGCACGCCGTAATCGAGGCTCAGTTTCCGCGTGACCTTCCAATTGTCCTGAACGAACCACTCCATGTTCGTCGCGTAATTCACCGGAAAAGGACGGCCCGTCGGCTCGTCGTATTGCGCGAAAACGCCCAGCGCCGCGTTCGAGAACGCGTAGTCCGTTTCGAGCGGATTGTTCACGTTGCGCCCGAAGTTGAATTCGCCGTTGAACGCGCCGCCGATCGCCTGATTGGCGGCCCACAAGCGGTCGTAGTAGAAACCCAGCTTCAGCGTATGCTTGGCGAACGTCTTGGTCAGATTGTTCGACACCGAAATAATCTCGTGCGTCGTCGTTAGCGGCGTGCGCCCGTCCATCGACACCGCCACCGCGTTGGGAACTCCGCCGAACGACATGTTGGGAATCAGGTTCTGCGGATTGTTCTGCGGATAGAGTTGCCCCAGCGAAAAGCCGATCGTGTCGCGCTGGATGGTACGCAAGTCCTCGTCGGCGATCGCGTTGTTCAAAGGCCGCGTCGAATACGACCCGTTGAACTCGTTAATCAGCGTCGGCGAAAAAATCTTCTGGTAGCGCGCCAGAAACAACTTGCCGAAGTTCTCCGACCGTTGCCGGAACACGTCGTAGTTGCCCGTCCCCGCCGGAATGCCCACCTTGCCGTCGTTGATGTCGTCCCGCGCGCTGTAAGAGAAGGTCAGTAGGTTATTCGAGTTAATGTTGTAGTCGATCTTCAGAGTGTCGGTGCGCTTCGGCTGATCGACCACGTCCTGAAACACGTAGTTGTAGTTGCCGCGCGAAACGGTGCGGTCGGTAAAGTTCGGCTGCGGTAGAAAGCCCAACAGCGCGCGGCCGTTCGGATCCACCCGGTTCGCGGGAATGACGTTGCCGGGAAACGGACTCCGGTTGTTGAACGGATCCCGCACCACGATCAGCGCGTTATTCACGTCGATCGACTGCGAGAAATTCCCGTTACGCTCCAGTTGCGTCGGCGTCGTCCGCTGCGCGATCGCCGTCGGCACCGACAGCGGCCAGAACTCCTGGCTCCAGAAGAAGAACAGTTTGTCCTTCGACCGGTTGAACAGTTTCGGAATGTACACCGGCCCGCCAAACTGGTAATTCCACGTATCGAAGCGGTATCTCGGCCTCGGCCTTCCCAGGAAGTTGTTGAAATAGTCGTTGGCGTTTAACCATTCGTTGCGCTTGAAGTAGCTGGCGAGGCCGTGGAACTCGCGGCTGCCCGACTTAGTGACTAGCGCCACGTTCGCGCCGGACATCCGGCCGTACTCCGCCTGGTAGTTCGAAAGCAGCACCTTCACTTCCGCCACCGCGTCCATCGACACGCTGACGACGGCGTTGAAGTTGTTGCCGATGGCGTTCACCGTCGCCCCGTCGATGGTCAGGTTGTTGGTGTTGCGGCGATTGCCCTGGACGTTGAAATTCCAGTTGACGGCGAGATTCTCCGGTTCGTCCAGATCCACCACGCCCGGCAACAGCGAAACCAGCGACGTAACGTTCCTTCCGCGAATCGCGAGATTCTGCACCTGCGTTCCGGTCAGCACGCCTGCACGCTCCGCCGTTTGGCTTTGCACCACCGCCGCCTGCTCGCGCACCTGAATGGAATCGGTCACTTGGCCCACGGCGAGCTTGAGATCGGCGAGGCCGACGGTCTCGGCCGCCGAGACGTTGATCTTCGTGCGTTCCAGTCCGCGAAATCCCGCCGCCGCGATCCGCAGCGTGTAGACGCCTGGTTGCAGGGAGCCGAAGAAAAAGCGCCCCGTCTCGGCAGTTTGTACGGTGCGCTCCGCTCCGGTGGCTTCGCTGACCAGTGTCACGCTCGCCCCACCGATCACGGCGTCCGAAGGATCGGTGACCGTACCCGAAAGCGAACCCGTAATCGACTGAGCCCAGGCGGAGAAAGCGAGGAAGAATAGCGGCGCGAGTCTCATGCGCCGCATCGTATCACCGCCGCAACTAATCGGTCTTTCGGAACGTGTACCGCGCTCCGACCCGAAACATCCGTCCGTAGTCCGCGCGGTCGAACGTCGGCGTCGCGAGCGCCAGTTTCCGGTCGCGGCTGTCGTTCAGATTATCGGCGGCGAAAAACATCTGGATTCCACGCGGCAGATCCTTCGACACATAGAAGTCCACCAACCGGTACCCGAATCCGAACGTGCCCGACGCCGGAACCAGCGGAAAGCGGCTGAAGAACGTCGTCCGCACGTTGGCGATCACGCCCGCGCGCGCGTTGATGTAGTCGATCCCGGCAAAGCCTTGATGCTTGTGCCGCTGCGCCAAACCGAGACCGGTCGACTTATCCTCCGCGTCGAGAAACGTGTATGCTCCGCGCGCCCGAAAGCCCCAGCCGATGCCCGCTTCGCCGTCCACTTCGACCCCGCGCGTATACACGCTCGCCAGATTGCGATAGATGAACGTCTGCCGCCCCAGCAGCGGATTGAAGTTCAGCGGGATGCCGAACTGCCCCATGAGGTCGGCCAATTGCTGCGGCGTGCGCGGAAATCCGGCGACATAGCTATCGATCAGGTTCGAGACGTCGTTGCGGAACAAACTAACTCCGCCGCGAAAACGCCGCGAACGGTAACTCACTCCGGTAGACCAACTGGTCGAACGTTCCGGCCCCAAATTCGGGTTTCCGATCACTTGGTAGAAACTCGCCGGATTGGCGAACCGGAAATACAACTGCCCTAAATCCGGCGCGCGAAATCCTTTCCCGAACGAGGCCCGCGCGATCCACTTATCCGAGAGCCGGTAGACGATTCCGGCCCGCGGCACCGCCCAATTTCCGAATAACGAATGCCTGTGAAACCTGCCCCCCGCGGTAATCGTCAACCGCCGGAATTGAAACCGGTCCTGCAGCCAAACGTCCGAGTAAGTCACTTGCTGACCGGCGTTGTCGCCCACCAATCGATTCAGCCCTCGATACAGGTTCTGCGACCATTCCCCGCCCGCTTGCACCAGATGCGAGTTGCCGAACTGGTGGCTCAACGTCGCGTCCAGGCGATTCAGATTCTCGTCCAGATTCGCGAAATCCGTCGCGCCTCCCGCGATGGGCACCGTCGTCGCCGTCTCCCGGTACCGCGCCGCGTAGCCGCGCGTCTGCAGCGTCGTCCGCGCCGACAGCGCAAAATCGCCCACCAGCGCGAACGTCGCCATGCGGTCGCGACCCACGCCGTCCACCAAACCGGTTTCCGAAAGGTTTCGCCCGTCCTCTCGATTCCAGTACGAGTTCGCCGTAAACCCGAGCGCCACGCGGTCCGTGAACTGGTACCGCGCCTTGCCCAGAAAATCGTTGCGATGCCATTGCGGCCCGACCGTCGTCGCCGAGTTCGGAATCAGCCGATACGAATCCGCGCGGTGATGCTCCACGTCGCCGAACAAGGTCAGCTTCTTCAACCGCGTCCCGATGTCGTAGCGTCCGTCGAAGCTCCCGAGCGTACCTCCCGAAAGCGTCAACCCGCTGTCGAATCGCGTTTGCGGCTCGCGCGTGATCATGTTGATTACGCCTCCGATGGCGTCCGTCCCGTAGATCGGCGAGCCCGCGCCTTTGGCGACTTCCACCTGCCCCAGTCGTCCGACGCTCTGCCGGTTCAAATTCAACTGACCGCGCTTAATGCCGCGCGCGCCGACCACGGGCAGCCCGTCCTGCAACACCAGCACTTGTCGGCTGTCGATCCCCTGAATCTGCTCCGCGCCGACCGATCCCGAAGACCCGGACCGCGTAACCACGCCGGGGATCTCGGCGAGTACGTCGCTCAGACGTTCGTAGCCCGTGCGCTTCATATCTTCGGCGGTGACCGCCTCCACGCGCATCGGCGACTCGTCCTGCAACTCGGCGACGCGCGAGCCGGATACGACGGTCACTTGCGTGCGGATTACCGGCAACTCGGGCTTCGTTTCCGGCTTGTCGGTTTGCGAAATCAGCAGGACCGCGATGGCGATCGAATTCATGGGAATGGCCTCCTTGGCGGCGGCCCGCGCTACACTTGGAGGCGCACGAGCCCTGACCGGTTCGTGAAAAAGCGGCGCTTCCCCGGAGTGAACCCTTGCCCAGGAAAGCCCCGGGGGGCGCGCCGTGCTGCAAATCGCTTGCAGGCATACCGAGAATAACGGACCGATTCGGTCCGAGTCAAGGGAAAATGCAAACCAGTTGCGGAAAATAAATCGAACGGCGGTGATCGCGGGTTCGACGGGCCTGATCGGCTCCCAGTTGCTCCGCCTGTTGCTTGACGATCCCAATTACGGTCGCGTCGTGGCGCTCGTGCGCCGTCCGCAAGCGGCGAACCGTTCCCACTACGGAGACAAGTATCGAGAGATCGTCGTCGCCTTCGACGATCTGGGCGTCGTTCCCGCCGTTCCCGCCGACGCCGCGTTTTGCGCTTTAGGCACGACGATTAAGAAAGCGGGCTCGCGAGAGGCGTTCGCGCGCGTCGATCACGCGGCGGTGGTGAATTTCGCCTACTGGGCGCGGAGCGGCGAAGCGGCGAGTTTCGCCGTGGTTTCCTCGATCGGCGCGGGGCCCGGCAAGGGGTCGTTCTACCTCGCGGTTAAAGGGGAAATGGAGGAAGGCGTCGTCGAGCAGCGATTCCCCGCCACGCACATCTTCCGGCCGAGCGTGCTGTTAGGCGATCGTCCCGAAAGCCGACCCGCCGAGCGGCTTGCGGCGAATCTGTTGCAACTGACCGCGCCTCTGATGATCGGGCCGTTACGCCCGTATCGCGCGGTCGCCGCGGAGACGGTGGCGAGAGCCATGATCGCGGCCTCGGCTAGCGAGGCTCGCGGCCGCTTCGTCCATACTTACGCCGGGATCGTCGATTTGGCCCGCTAGCTACTGAACGACGTGCATCCCTTTGTGGATCGCGTAGAGCGCGAGTTCCAAGCGGTCCGAAACGCCGAGTTTGTCGAAGATGTTGTGCAAATGATTCTTCACCGTTTGCTCGCTGATGAACATCTTCTCGGCCATTTCCTTGTTCTTGTAGCCTTGCGCCACTAGGGCGACGATTTCGCGCTCGCGTTGCGACAGCGGATTCCGATCGCGATTCTTGCCCGCAGGCGCGGGAAACGGGTTACCGCTCTGCGGTTCCGGCGCCGCCGCGAACTGCCGCATCACCGCCGCCGTGGTGTGCGAATCGAGCCAGATTTCGCCGCCAAACACCTTACGAATGCTCTTGGCGATCAAGTCCGGGTTGGTCTGCTTCAGCACGATTCCGGAACAGCCGAGCTTCATCGCCTGCACGTACTCGTTCTTGTCTTCGGACGCCGTAAACACGATCGTGCGGGTCTTCACCCCAATGGAGGGCAGACTCTGCAACACCGAAAGGCCGTCCATATTCGGCATGCGCAGGTCGAGTAGCAGCACGTCGGGCGATAGCTCGCGAATCCGGTCGAGCGCCTCACGCCCGTCCCCGGCCTCGCCCACCACCTGAATGTCGGGCGTGGTCGCGAACAACTGCCGCAGAGCGTCGCGAATAATCGGATGATCGTCGGCGATCACCAGCCGAATCGGGATCACCGTTTCGTCAGCCGTCATGCAGTACTCCTCGCCAAAATCCGCAAACTCTTGATCCAGTACGATAGCAAAAGTTGCGCCCCTAGTTCTAGAACCACCAGAACTTACGTCCCTCGATTGTAGGACCGTTCCAGTACGCGGTCAATCGACGTATCATACAGGCTGAGTGGAATCGATCTACTACGTCTGCACGTGGCTTTGCCACCGCACCTGTCCGCACTGCTACGAAGACCGCTTCCGGCCTTACTACGGGGACGATTTGCGCCGAATTGTGCACCAAAACAGGGCCAATTTCGCGCAAATTGTCGACAATTTGCCCCCTAAAATGACCTTTTTCGACCCTTCCGACGGCCTGGAGAAGACCGGAAGCGTCATTTTGGCGGGCGGCGAGGTGCTTCTCGAGGCCGTTCGCGAGACCGTTCTCTACCCCGCCCTCGACCGGCTTTGGGCGAAATATTCCGGGCGCGTCAAGCTTATCGTACAGACAACAGGGGACTTATTGACGCCGCGCATCGTCGAGGAACTCGCCGCGCGGCACGTCTGGCTGATTTCCGTCTCCGGCATCGACGCCTTCCACGCCGGCCTCGAAGAAACCCTTGCGCAACAAGCGCTTACGGCGAAGCTCACCGCGCTGCTTTCGGCCGGCGGCTTCGAACATATGCCGCTGGTCGCCGCCGATTCCCGCAAAGCCGAAGATAACAAACGCTATTTCCACTTCTTCGGCGCGACGCCCGACATGTGGATCGGACGTTTGTGGCCGCGCGGCCGCGCCTGGTCGAACGGCTTGACGTCGGCCACGCTCGCCGACAATTTCTGCAACCGGTGGAGCGGCGGGCTGGGATTCCTCGATTACGAACACGCGGGCAGCGAAGTTTCGATCGACCCGGAGGGCAACGTATTCCCTTGCTGCGTCAAGACTAAAAAACCCGTAGGCAACGTGACGGTCGAACCGCTGCTCGCGATTCTCGACCGGCTGCGCGGTAACCCGGTGTACGAGGCGATTTCGATGGGTCACCCGGAGCGCATGGGGATCGCGCACGGCTGGAGCGTCGCGAAGTTCTACGAGAAGTCGCGCACGACGCTGCCCGACGGGCGCGAGTACGCCAACTTATGTGTGGGCTGCGACGCGTTCCACGACGAGGTTCTGGGACAGGGTTTGGTGCGGATCGGCTAAAGAGCCGTACCGACGATTCCGATTTTCTTGCGCAGGAAGTTGGTGCGGCGGTCGGGAGGCAGGGCGAGACAGTCGCGAATCATCTGCCGACGATTGCGCTCATTTTCCATGCGCATCGCTTCGAGCGCTCGCGCTCTCGATGGCCTTTTTTTGGCGCGCGGTTTCATGCAGAATCGGAAGGGTTGCCAAGCCTTGTTGGCGGCCCGCCGCCTCCTTGCTTTTGATATCAGGGAGGACGTTTCGCGGCGTACGACGGAAGAAAAAATCGATATCGATCGTCGTGACCGGCGCACCGCAGAGCCTTGGCGATCTCAAATAGTATGGCCGCGCATCCATTACGATTTCAGAACCTCGTTGAGCGAGCCTTGGCGGTAGCCGTCGGCGTCGATGGCGACGTACTTGAAGCCGAGAGGCTTGAAGATCGGCGAGAAACGCGCGGCCATCGAGAACGCTCGTCCGAGTTCGTCCCGGTCGAACTCGAGACGCACGATTTCACCGTGGAAACGGACGCGGAATTGCCGGAAACCGAGGGCCTTGAGCGCCTCTTCCCCGGTCTCGATCGTGTGGATGGTCTCCTTGGTGACCGACGTACCGTAGGGAATGCGGCTCGAGAGGCACGCGGCGGCGGGGCGGTCCCAGACGGAAAGTCCGGCGCGCTTCGACAGTTCGCGAATCTCGGCCTTGGTCAGACCGGCCTCGACCAGCGGGGCTTTCACTTGGTGCAACTTCGCGGCGTGCTGGCCGGGGCGGTAGTCGCCCAGGTCGTCGGCGTTGACGCCGTAGACGATGTGCTCGATGCCCCGCTCCGCGCCGACCTTTTCGAGAACGCGGAACAACTCGTCCTTGCAGTGGAAACAGCGGTCGGGGTTGTTGGCGACGTAGGCGGGATTCTCGAACTCGTCCGTATCGACCAATTCGTGACGGAAACCCGCCTCGCGCGCGAACTCGACGGCGTCGCGGATGTGCGAGCGCGGAATCGACGGCGAATCGGCGGTGATGGCGACGGCCCCCTCGCCCAGCGCGCGTTGCGCCGCCCAGGCGAGGTAGGCCGAATCGGTGCCGCCCGAATAGGCGACGATGGCGCGGCCGAGGGGACGCAAGACGCCGAACAGCGTTTGCTCCTTCTCCGCCAGCGCGCGCGAGTCGAGGACCGGCGCGGGGCCGAGCGTCACCAACGATGTCATGACTTCAGCCTACATCTCCATGTAGGGCATCGGCGGAACGAGTCCCAGCATGCGGGTGTACACGGTCAACGCGCCGCGATGATGCGCCGTGTGGTCGGTGCAGGCGTAGATGGCGTTGGCTTTCTTGCCGGGCATGATCGGATTCGGGGGAAAGTCCGTGGCCCAGACATCGGGGTTTTCGGCAACTCGTTTGCGGGCGTTTTCGAAGGCGGTTTTCAGTCGCGCCCGCGCCGCGGCAAGACTTGTAAACGACATCGCCTCGGCGATATCTTTCTCGAAATCCATGTTGAAGCCGCTGGGCGACAGCGCGCCGTCCACGAGCCACTCGATGGTGATGCCCGCGTGCGCCACTTGCTGCGCGACGGTGTAGAGGGCTTCGTGCGGCTTGTAGTTGGAATGCTCCTCGGCCAAGGGGCGCGTGGAGCGATTGAAGAACTCCTCCATGGAGGTCAGTTCGGCGACGAGAATTTCGGCAGTCATCGCCTTCTACTGTAACGGCAAATTGCCGCTCGCGCGAGATAGATAGAGTCCATCGACAGAAAATAGAGTCGATAGACTCTATCTGGTTAAAAAATAGCTATACTCTTCTAGTCGATGGTCTATATGTAAATGCCGAAACGTCAGTCTCCACTCCAGTCCGAGATGATCCAGGGAACGCTCGACATGTTGATCCTTCAAACCCTCGTCCTCGGAGCGGCCCACGGCCAAACCATCGCTCACGCCATCGAACGGCGTTCCGAGGAAGTCTTGCAAGTCGAGCACGGATCGCTCTATCCGGCCTTGCATCGGCTCCAAAACCGAGGATGGATCGCGGCGTTCTGGGGAACCTCGGAGAACAATCGCAAGGCGAAGTACTATCGCCTCACGCCGAGCGGCCGGAAGCAGCTCGCCGCGCAATCGTCTCGTTGGGACCGGTTGGTGCGGGCCATAGGCCGCATCATGAAACCCCTCCCGGAGAGCGGCGAATGAACTGGCGGCGCTTTTTCCGCCGGGGTATCGCGGACGCCGAACAGAGGCAGGAACTCGAGTTCTACCTGGACGTCACCGCGGAAGAGTACATCGAACGCGGAATGGAACCCGCCAAGGCGCGCGCCGAGGCGCGCAAGAAGCTGGGTAACCCGATTTCGATACGAGAAGAGGTCTACCAAATGAACACGGTTACGTTCGTCGAAGACGTTCTGCGCGACGCGCGCCACGCCATGCGCACGATTCGAAGGCAACCCGGATTCGTGCTCGCCGTCGTGCTGTCCTTGGCCGTCGGTATCGGAGCGAACACGGCGATCTTCAGCGTCGTGTACGGCGTGTTGATCCAACCGTTGCCTTATCCGGAGGCGGATGCGCTGGTGGGTGTCTACAACAAGTTCACGCTTCAAGGGCAGGTCTACAAAGACGCGGCTCTCTCTCCGGGCATGTACGCCGCCTGCCGGGAGGAGTGCCGCGCCTTCGAACACTTCGGCGTCTGGACTCCGGGCACCGCCACCGTCACCGGATCCGGCGAGCCGGAACACGTTACGATTGTCAACGTCACGCAGGGCGCTCTTCCCGCCCTCGGCATGCAGGCATCGCTGGGCCGTTGGTTCTCGAAGGAAGAGGATTCGCCGGGCGGCGCTCGCGCGGCGATCCTCAGCCACGGCTACTGGCAGCGCAAGTTCGGAGGCGACCGCGCGATCCTCGGCCGCGCGGTGGTAATCGACCTCGTCCCGCACGAAGTGATCGGCGTCATGCCACAAGGCTTCGGCTTCGTGAATCACTCGCCCGACGTTATTCTCGCGCAGCAATTGAACTCACGCCGGCCGGACGCGTTCAACTACAACGGGATCGCCAAGCTGAAGCCGGGCCTGACCGTGGACCAAGCGAACGCGGATATCGCCCGCGTCTGGCGAAACTGGGGAGAACGAGAAGGGCTGACCAAAACGCTAAAGGAGTTGGACGTCACACCCAACGCTCGCCCTTTGAAGAAAGACGTGGTCGGAGACGCCGGTATGGCTTTGGGGGTCCTGATGGGCGCGCTCGGGCTGTTGCTCTTACTCGTCTGTGCGAACGTAGCCAATCTCGTCATTGTCCGGGCGAATTCCCGACGGCAGGAGTTCGCGATTCGCGCCGCCCTCGGCGCGGGCTGGGGCCGAATTCTTCGTGAGCAACTGGTCGAGAGCATCACGCTCGGTCTCATTGGCGGAGCGCTCGGCCTCGCCCTCGCTTATCTCGGCATCCGGCTCCTGGTCGCGAGCAACCCGGCGGGGCTGCCCAGGCTGCAAGAAATCGCGCTTGGGCCAACCGTTATCTCCTTCGCGTTCCTGTGCTCGTTCGCCGCAAGTCTCTTTTTCGGGCTCGTAGCCGCGATCCGGGTCGGCGTTTCCCGTCGCCTCCAAAGTACGCGCGGCGCGACCGGTGGCAAGAGGCATTTACTCGTGCAGCGCCTGCTGGTGGTCGGCCAGATCGCGATGGCCTTGGTGTTGCTCGTCGGCTCCGGACTCATGCTGCGGACACTCCAGGCGATCCAAAACGTGAGTCCGGGCTTCACGCGGCCCGACCAAATTCAGACGGTCCGCATTTCGATTCCCGACGCCTTGAGCGGAGACCCCGAGCGGGTGATCCAGATGCAGAAAGAAATGCTCGACAACTTTGCGGCGATCCCCGGTGTAACGGCGGTGGGCTTCGCCAGTGCGTTGCCGCTGGACGGCAGCCACAACGGCATAGTCGTCGCCGTCGAGGGCAAAACGGATCCGGACCGGATGCCTCCGAATCGCAGCTACAGGCATGTATCTCCCGGCTTGTTCGCGGCCCAAGGTTCGCGATTTCTGGCCGGCCGTGACTTCACGTGGGGCGAGGTGTTCGGACAGCAACGACTGGCGATCATATCGGAGAACATGGCCCGCGAGACATGGGGCGAACCTCACCAAGCGATCGGGAAGCGGATTCGAATCGGGCGGAACGGTCCGTGGACGGAGGTCGTCGGCGTCGTGGAAAACGTCCACGCCGACGGCCTTCATCTAGCCGCTCCCACGACCGTCTACGCCAGAGCCGGAGTCGAGACTTGGGGCAAAGGCTCCACGAGCGTTCGGCGCACCGTTACGTTCGCGATTCGGAGCGGCCGCGCCGGTAGCCAAGCGTTCGTCAAAGAGATCGCGGCGGCCGTTCACGCCGTCAGTTCGAGTGTCCCTCTCGCGGAGGTTCGGACGCTTGAGGACGCCTATCGGCGCTCCATCGCGCGCTCGTCGTTCACCGCGGCGTTACTGGGCCTTGCGGCGGCGATGGCCCTTGCCGTGGCGATCGTCGGCGTCTACGGTGTCCTGGCCTACGCCGTCGCGGAGCGCCGCCGCGAAATCGGCATTCGCCTCGCGCTGGGCGCGGAGCCCGGGACGGTCCGGTCGTTATTCGTTCGACAAGGCCTGCTGCTCGCTTCGCTTGGAGGCGTTCTCGGACTCGCGGGCGCAGCCGCGCTATCCCGCTGGATCTCGTCGCTGCTTTTCGGCGTCGAGCCTCTCGACCCGCTCACGTACGCCGTCTCGGTTGCCGCCCTTGCTTTGGCCGCTATGGTTGCGAGTTATCTCCCAGCGCGGCGCGCCGCGTCGGTGGATCCGATGGAGACGCTCCGCGGCGACTGAACACACGGGGTATGGCTCGCCGGGTTTAGGCCGCAGGCAAGCGCTCTCGCCTCTCGGTGGTTAGGATGAGCTTGGAGGCGATTAAGCAGGCCGTTTCCACCTTGGCTCCCCGAGCGCCGGGCACTCGCGGAATGGATCGAGGAACTCGACGAAGCGGGCTGGGAACGCCGCATTACGGAGGACTTCGCGCCGGGAGGTCGAGGCATGCCCTTGCTCGCCGAACTCGATCTCGAGCGCGGCGAATAAAGGGATTTGCTTACCCAGCGGCTTTCGCGCCTACTGTAACGGCAAGTCGCTTTGGCCGTCTTCGCCGTTCGCGGCCACTTCGCTGTCGGGAACGATCGAAGCGGCGGCTACCACGTCGCCCTCCTCCATCTTGACGACGCGGACGCCTTGCGACGAGCGGCCGGACTTGCGAATTTCGCCCGTATCGGTGCGGATGAGCTTGCCGTCCTTGGTGATGACGATAACGTCGGAATCGTCGGTAATCGAGAGGATCGAGACCACCTTGCCGGTCTTGTTCGTCACCTTCATATTGATGACGCCCTTGCCGCCGCGCGTCTGATCGCGGTAGTCCTTCACGGGGGTCCGCTTGCCGTAGCCGTGCTCGGCGATCGAGAGAATCAAGCTATCGTCGCCGACGATTTCGGCGCCGACTACGTAATCGCTCTCGGCGAGATTGATGCCGCGGACGCCGTAAGCCGGGCGGCCCATGGCGCGAACGTCCGTTTCGTTAAACCGGATGGCGATGCCCTCGCGGGTGGCGATCAGGATCTGGTCGGAACCCGAGGTCATGCGGGCGGAGATCAACTCGTCGTTCTCGTCGAGCCCGATGGCGATGATGCCCTTCGACATCGGGTTGTCGAACTCGGTGAGTTCGCACTTCTTGATCGTGCCCCGCTTGGTGACCATCACGATGAAGCGGTCGGGCGTGAATTCCTTCACGGCGAGAAACGCCTTGACCGTCTCGTCGGGCTGGAGATTGATCAGGCCCGAAATGTTCTTGCCCTTACCGGCCGTCTGCGCGTCGGGAATCTCGTAAATCTTGAGCCAGTAGACGCGGCCCTTCGAGGTGAACATCAACAAATAGCTGTGGGTCGAGGCGATCACGAGATATTCGACGACGTCTTCGGCGCGCGTGCCCATGCCGATGCGGCCCTTGCCGCCGCGCGTCTGCCGACGATAGGTATCGACCGCCGTCCGCTTCAGGTAACCGGAGCGCGTGACGGTGACCGCCACGTCTTCCATCTGAACGAGGTCTTCGAGGCGGAAGTCGCCGACGTCCTCGACGATTTCGGTGCGGCGCTTGTCGCCGAAGTCCTTCTCGACTTCCTTGAGTTCCTTGACGATCAGCGCGCGCAGCACCTTATCGGAGCCGAGAATTTCGAGGTACTCGGCGATGCGTCTCTGAATCTCGGCCAGTTCTTCGAGAATCTTTTGCTGCTCCATGCCGGTGAGGCGCTGGAGTTGGAGTTCGATGATGGCCTGCGCCTGGCGCTCGGTGAAGCGGGCGGCGGTTTGCGCTTCGGTTAGCGCGTCGCCGATCAGCTTGGCGTAGGCGGCGATTTCGTCGGGCGCGTCGAACGCCATCAGGCGGTCGCGGGCTTCCTTGGGATTTTTCGAATCGCGGATGAGTTGAATCACCGCGTCGAGATTGCGGAGCGCGCGCTGGAAGCCGAGCAGCAGATGCTCGCGCTCTCGCGCCTTGCGCAACAGGTATTCCGTGCGGCGGCGCACGACATCGATGCGGTGATCGATAAAGAGCCGTAAGGCTTCGAGCAGGCCGAGCTCGCGCGGCTGGCCGTTGACGATCGCGAGGTTGATGACGCCGAAGTTGATCTGCATCTGCGTCAGCTTGTAGAGGTTGTTGAGGATGACCTCCGCCTGTTCGCCGCGCTTGAGCTCGAACACGATGCGCATGCCGTCGCGGTCGCTTTCGTCGCGGGCGTCGGAAATGCCCTCGACGCGCTTGTCGTTGACGAGCGCGGCCACGTCGGCGATGAGCTTCGCTTTGTTGACCTGATACGGAATCTCGGTGACGATAATGGCCTCGCGATCCTTCCCCATTTGCTCGGTGAAGGCGCGGGCGCGCATCTTGATCGAGCCGCGGCCGCGGGTGTAGGCGTCGACGATGCCGGCGCGGCCGAGGATGAAGCCGCCGGTGGGGAAGTCCGGCCCGGGGACGATCTGCATGACGTCGGCGAGCGTCGAGTTGGGCTTCTCGATCATCAAGATGCAGGCCCGCACGATCTCGGAGACGTTGTGCGGGGGCATGTTGGTGGCCATGCCGACGGCGATGCCGCTCGACCCGTTGACGAGCAGGTTGGGAACGCGGGTGGGGAGAACCTCGGGTTCGGTCTCGGAGTCGTCGTAATTGGGCTTGAAATCGACCGTTTCCTTGTCGATGTCCTCGAGCAACGTGGAAGCGATGCGCGAGAGGCGGGCTTCGGTGTACCGCATGGCCGCCGGGGGATCGCCGTCGACCGATCCGAAATTGCCTTGCCCGTCGACGAGCGGATAGCGCAGCGAGAACGGCTGCGCGAGGCGCACGAGGGCGTCGTAAATCGCTTCCGGCGAGTGGGGGTGCAGCTTGCCGACGACATCGCCGACGATGCGCGCGGACTTGCGCGTGGGCCGGTTATAGTTGAGACCCATTTCCGACATCATGTAGAGGATGCGGCGGTGCACGGGCTTGAGGCCGTCGCGGATGTCGGGCAGGGCCCGCCCGATGATCACGCTCATGGCGTAGTCGAGATACGACCGGCGCATCTCGTCTTCGATATTGATTGGGATCAGATTTTTAGGCGTGTCGCTCAAGGGAAGCTGGTTGGGGTTAGTTTCGTCGGCCAACCCTCATTTTAGCGCCTGGGAAGGCGTAGCGCGAATTCGCCATATATATGGCATGATGGCGAATATGAAGCGGACCACGATCATGATCGACGAACAGGTGTACGAGGAGATCCGGCGCGAAGCGTTCCGCAAGAAGACGACGATGGCCGCCGTGATTCGCAAGCGGTTGGGGGACCCGCGGCCGAAGCCGAGATTCTCCGGGCCGAGTCCGATCGAGAAGGTGATCGGGATCGCCGATGTCGGCGGGTTGACGGACAACATCGATCGCGACCTCTATGGATTCTGACCGGCCCGAGTTGTTTTTGGATACTTGGGCGTGGGTGGCGCTGGCCGACCGGCGGGACCAATGGAATCGAGCGGCGACGGAAGTCTATTTGCGATATAGCCGGACGCTCCACGCCACTTCGGATTTCGTGCTGGACGAGGCGATCTCGCAGTTATTCCTGCGGCTGCCGTTCGCGCACGCGAGTCAGTTCGTCGATCAAATCTGGGCGGCGCGGGACGACGGCCGGCTGATGATCGTCCCGATCTCGGAAGGGCGCTTCGCCGCCGCTTGGGAGTGGCGCTTGCGCTTGCGGGACAAGCCGCGGGTATCGTTCACCGATTTGACGAGTTTCGCGGTAATCGACGAGTTCGCGATTCCGAACGTGCTGACGGGCGACCAGCATTTCGGCCAAGCGGGACTGAGGTGTAAGGTGTTGCCGAATTTAGTCGGCGCGTAAGGCGGAGGTAAGATCGACGCGGGCGCGGCGGGACGCCGTTTGGCGCGGAAGACGGGAGGTTGCGATGATTCTCGAACGGTTCGAGGCGCCGGGGTTGGCGCACTATTCCTATGTCGTGGGGAGCGAGGGAGCGGCGGCGGTGATCGATCCGCAGCGCGACTTCGACGTCTACACCGAGTTCGCCGAGCGGCGCGGGTTGCGGATCGCGCACGTTCTCGAAACGCACATCCACGCCGATTTCGCCTCCGGGGCGAATGCGCTCGCCGCCGCTACCGGCGCGGAACTTTGGCTCTCCGCCCACGACGACGGGCAAACGTACCAATACGCGTTCGAGCGTCGCCAGTTTCACGACGGCGATTCGATTCGGGTGGGCTATCTGCGCATCGAGGCGCTGCACACGCAGGGGCATACGCCGGAGCATCTGAGCTTCCTGATCTACGACACGCGCCGATGCGGGCAGCCGATGGCGTTGATGTCGGGCGATTTCATTTTTTGCGGCTCGATCGGGAGGCCGGATTTATTGGGCGACGAGGTGAAGCGCGCGCTGGCGTACGCGATGTTCGACAGTCTGCATTGGCGCATCGCCGCTTTACCGGATTACGTCGAGTTGCATCCGGGGCACGGCGCGGGATCGCTATGCGGAGCGGCGATTTCGGACCGGCCGCGCTCGACGTTGGGTTACGAGCGGGCGTGCAATATCTTCCTGAACGACTGCGACCGCGACAGCTTCGTCGAGCACTTGCTCGGGACGGTGCCCGAGTTCCCGGACTACTACCGCCGCATGAAGACGCTGAACGCGGCGGGACCGCCGATTTTGAACGGATTGCCGGGCGGGCGAAGGCTCGCCGAAATTCCCGAAGGCGCGCGGGTGGTCGACTTGCGAAAGCCGGAGGCGTTCGCCGGAGCGCACGTGCCCGGATCGCTGAACCTCGGCGCGGGCGCGAGTTTTGGATTGTGGGCCGGGTGTCTGATTCCACCGGACCGGCCGGTCGTTTTGATCGCGGACGCGGCGGACGAGAGCGCGCGGCGGGCGCTGATTCGCGTGGGTCTCGACGACCTCGTGGGTTGGATGCCGTTCGAGGCGTACATCGCGAGCGGAGCGCCGATCGAATCGACGCCGCTGGTGCGCGAACCGCGCGGGACGGTGATCGACGTGCGGGCGAAGGGCGAGTTCGCGATGGATCGTATCGACGGCGCGCGGCACATTCCGCTGGGCTCGCTGGCGCGCGACCCGTCGCAAGCGCCGTCCGGAGATGTCACGCTGGTATGCGCGGGCGGATATCGCGCCAGCGCGGCGCAAAGCATCCTGGGCCGCGGGGCGGTGCTCGCCGGAGGATTGACGGCTTGGCGGCGTACGCACTCACGCTCCTGATCGGACTGTCGCTGGGCGTGCTCGGCGCGGGCGGGGCGATCCTGCTGTTGCCGGTGCTGGTGTACGTGGCGGGACTCGCGCCCTCGTCGGCGATCCCGGCCTCGATGGCGGTTATGGCGGCGACCAGCGCGGTGGGCGCGGCGGGATACCTGCGGCGCGGCGACGTGTCGAAGCGGTTGGCGCTGGTGTTCGGCTTGGGCGGAGCGGTGGGCGCGTTCGCCGGATCTTCGTTCACACATCTCGTGCCCGAGCGCACGATCATGCTGATTTTCGCCGCGACGCTGGTGGCGGTCGGGGTGACGATGCTCACACGGCGCGACGCGCTGACCTGCTCGAATCCTTGCCTGCCGCCGCGCTGCTTTCTGATCGCGGTGGGCATCGGGCTGATCACCGGATTTCTGGGAGTCGGCGGGGGATTTCTGCTGGTACCCGCGTTAATGCGATTCGCCGGACTGGGACCGCGGGCGGCGACCGGAACGTCGCTGGCTTTGATCGCCGTGAACGCGACGGTGGGGCTCTCGGGGCAACTTCGCTATGTGACGCTCGATTGGGGGCTGGCGGCGGGCTTCCTGGGGTTCGCGTTGGTTGGCATGCTCGCGGGCGTGCGGATCGCGCCACGCTTGCCGGAAAGGCGGCTGCAGCAAGGGTTAGCCTTACTGCTCGCGGCGGTCGGCGTGGCGGTGGGAGCCGCCAATCTCGCATAAACTGAAGGGAGTTCCATGATCTCCATCGTCGTCCCCATTCACAACGAAGAGCCGTCGATTCTTCCGCTATACGACCGGCTCACGGCGGTGATGGAGCGCCTGCGACAGCCTTACGAAATCCTCTTCGTCGACGACGCGAGCTCCGACCGCAGCTTCGATCTGTTGGCCAATCTGGTCGAGGTGGACACGCACTTGAAGGTGATCCGGCTGCGTCGGAATTTTGGGCAGACCGCCGCGCTTTCTGCCGGGTTCGACGAGGCGCAAGGCGACGTGATCATTTCGATGGACGGCGATTTGCAGCACGCGCCGGAGGACATTCCCGCGCTGCTCGAGCGGATCGACGAGGGGTACGACATCGCGAGCGGCTGGCGCAAGAATCGCGTCGATAACCTGATCCTGCGTAAGATTCCGTCGCGGATCGCGAATTGGCTGATGCGCAAGGCGTCGGGCGTCGAACTGCACGACTTCGGAACGACGTTCAAGGCCTACCGGTCCGAGGTGCTGAAGGACGTCAACCTCTACGGCGAGTTGCACCGCTTCATCCCCGCGCTCGCGAGTTTCTACGGCGCGCGAGTGATCGAGGTACCGATCGCCAACATCAATCGACCGGCGGGCGAATCGCATTACGGCATCGGGCGGACTTTCCGGGTGATGTTCGACATTCTAACCATCAAGTTTCTGCTCAAGTACTTCACGCGGCCGATGCACTTTTTCGGCAAGCTGGGCTTGTTCGGGCTGCTGAGCGGCGGCGCGATTATGGCCTATCTGACGGTCTTCAAGCTGATGGGCGGCGAACTAGTCGCGCAACACGGGCCGCTGATGATCGCCGGGGCGTTGTTGCTGCTGGGCGGGATGATGATGTTTTCCACCGGACTGCTGGGCGAAATGATGATGCGGACGTACTTCGAAAGCCAGGGCCGCCGCATCTACGCCGTTCGCGAAGTGCGGACGCGGCAGGCGCAAGAGGCGAGCGGGGCGCGCTAAGGCTTCTTCTTACGGAAGTCGTAGACGTAGATCGACCAGCCGATTTTCGCGATGGGCTGCCGCGAGTCGAGATAGCGATACCACGTCGGGTCGATGTAGAGGCCCTTCAGAAGAGTGACGCTGATCGCCGCGAGGCAATCCATCCTTTCAATCTCGGCGGGGTCGGTGCGCGGCAAATAGCCCTCCCGGATTTCGTAGGCGCGAAGCTTGGCCGTCCCGAAGTAATCGATGCAGAGCGGCGGATTGCCTTGCGTTTCGAGATACGCCTTGAGCTTTTTGACGTCCTGACCCCAGTCGATGTTGGAATCGACCAAATACTCCGGTCCGCGCGACGGTCCTCCGGCGAAGACGTTGAAGAACGCAAGGTAGTGCGGGTAGCGCGAGAGCGACTCGACGGCGGTCAACACTAGGACCAGCGCGGCGATGGCGGGTCCGCGGCGACTTGTCGAAGCGAGCGCCGCCGCGAAGACGTAGAGCAGCGGATAGCAGGGCAGGATGTGCCGCAATCCGAGATTAAGTTGGCCCGACATCGCGACGGCGAAATAGGCGAGCGCGGCGATGAGCGGGGCCCACGCGGCAAAGGGAATCGATCGCCAAGCGCGAAAGGCCGCAGCGAGCGCCAGACCGAGCCCGACGAGCACGGCCGCCGGAGTCTTCACCGCGAACGCCACCGGGAAGTATTGCCACCAGCCGTATTGCGAGCGCTCGCCGAGCAGGTAGGTGACGTGCCCGATGGCGTTGTGCCCGGCGACGGCGCGCAGTCCGGTCCAATAGGTTGGAGTTTCGCCGGAGCCGCCGAGGATGCGCCAAGTCTCGCGGCCATAGGTCGCGGCGACGACGGCAAGGGCGATTGTGCATGCGACGGCGAGCCCGCGCCACCAGCCTTTCGGGCGACGCGTCAATGAGAGCACGAGCAGAATCGGCGGCAACAGCGCCGCCGAATACTTACTCGCCAACGCCAGACCGAGCGCCAATCCGGCCCACGCCGCCCAACGTCCGCCGCGGTCCAGATACTCGACCCAACAGGCGACGGTGAGAAAGAAGAACAGGCCGACGATCAGGTCCGTGGTTACGTAGCGGCCATGGGCGAGTAAATTGGGGTCGAAGACCGTAAATCCCAAGGCGAGCAATCCGGCCACCGCCCCGAATCGCCGCCGCGTCCACCAAGCCACCGCCAGTCCCAGCGCCGCCGTTAGCGCAACGGTCACAAGGCGCGCCGTGTTGAGCATTGTCTCCGGCGGGACGCGATTCCCGTATAGGAACGCGTCCGAAAACTCCCATTGATCGCGGTCGTACCAAGCCTTCGTGCGTACGGGTAACGACGGTTTCAGCCATAGCAGCGGCAACGCGCAGAGCATCTTGCCGAGGGGCGGATGCTCCGGATTCATGCGGTAGTCGCCTTGGCTCCAGTAGCTGTACCCGGCGGCGAGATGGAAGCCTTCGTCGAACGTCTGCGTTTCGAGGTGCAGACTGGAGATTTGCAGCGCCGTTCCCACGCCGATTAGCGCCAGCGCCACCGGCCAAAACCACCGCTCCGCCCCGCGCACAGGGGCTAGTATCGCAGTAAGATGATGGACAGCATGGCGAAACGCGTTCTCGGTTGGGCGATCGTGTGTTCGGCGGCCGCGTTCGGCCAAGATCCCGGGTCGGCGGATTTCTTCGAGTCGCGCATACGGCCCGTGCTCGTCGAGCGGTGCCAAGGCTGCCACAACGCGCGGGCGAAAACGGCCGGACTCGATTTGAGTTCCGCCGCCGGGCTCGGCAAGGGCGGCGATTCGGGTTCGATTATCGACGCGCAAAAGCCCGCCGAGAGCCGGATTCTGCGCTACTTGGGCTATCAGGAAAAAGTGAAGATGCCGCCGACGGGTAAGCTGCCCGCCGCGCAGATCGCCGATATCGCGGCCTGGGTGGAAGCGGGCGCGAAGTGGGGCGCGGAGAAGGTGGAATTCGCCGCCGCCGCTCCGAAGAAAGGCTTTACCGAGGGCCAGAAGCGCTTCTGGAGCTTTCAGCCGCTGAAGGACCCCGCGCCGCCCGCCGTCGAAGGCGCGTCTACGCCGATCGACGCGTTTATCTTCGCGAAACTCGCCGAGAAGAACCTGCCCGCCGCCGCGCCCGCCAACAAGCTGACCCTGCTGCGGCGCGCGACGTTCGACCTCACCGGACTACCGCCGACGATCGAGGAGATCGACGCATTCATGGCGGATCGCTCGCCGAACGCTTTCGAGAAAGTAATCGACCGCCTGCTCGCCTCTCCGCGCTACGGCGAGCGTTGGGGGCGGCACTGGCTGGACGTGGCGCGTTACGCCGATTCGACGGGGGCGGACGAGGACCATCGTTATCCCGACGCGTGGAGGTATCGCGATTACGTCATCGACGCGTTCAATCGCGATCTGCCTTACGACCGGTTCGTCCGCGAGCAAATCTCGGGCGACCTGCTGCCGCCCGAGGGCGAAGACGCAAAGATCGGCGTCAACCGTCGCGGCATCGTGGCGACGGGCTTTTTGGCGGTCGGTCCGCGCCTAATCGCCGAACAAGACAAGAAGAAAATGTTCTACGACTTCGTGGACGAGCAGATCGCCACGACGACGCGCGCTTTCCTCGGGTTGACCATCGATTGCGCGCGCTGCCACGACCACAAGTTCGACCCGATCCTACAGAAGGATTACTACGCGCTCGCCGGAATTTTCGCCTCGACCAAGGCGTTCACCGACTGGAAGGCGCACGTCAGCGTGATGTACCGCGCTCCCTTGGTGGCGCCCGCGAAGTTCGCCGAGTGGGACGAGGCGCAGAAGAAGGTCAAGGCGAAGCGCGCCGAGATCGAGGCGATCGATCAGGAGCAAACGACGCTCCGCATGAACCGGTACTCGTCGCAGGTGGCGGCGTACATGGCGGGCGAAGCGGGACTGGACGCGAAGCTCGCCGAGCGCTGGAAGAAATACCTGGGCCCGGCGGAGGACGTTCGACCGTACTTGGCGCGTTGGGAGAAAGCCGCGCCCGCCGAGCGCGCCGCCGTCGCCAAGACGTATCAAGACGAGTTCGCCGCCAGCGCGACAGAGTATATGAAGGCGGTCGAGAGGTGGCGCAAAGCGGTCGAGAATGCGCGGAAAGAGGGCCTGCCCGGTCCCGCCAGCCCAAATTTCGACGTCTCGAAGCACCGCTTTTTCCAGGACGTGTTTCTCGAAGAGAGCGGACCTTTCGCGCAGCCGAAGAAAGACATCGAAAAGACGTATCCGTCGGACGTGCAGGCGAAGCGCGCGGCGCTGAACGTCGAGTTGGAAGCGCTCAAGAAGGCTTCCCCGCCCGATCCCGAATTCGCGACCGCCGTCGCGGAAGGCGACGCGGTTACGCAACACCTATTTATTCGCGGCGACGTGGCGAACGAGGGCGACGTCGTTCCCAAGCGATTCCCGCTGGTGCTGGCGGGCGAATCGCAACCGCCGATCGCGCAAGGCTCGGGACGGATCGAGTTGGCGAATTGGCTGTCGAGCCCTAAGAACGCGCTCGCCGCGCGCGTGATTACCAATCGGATTTGGCAATGGCATTTCGGCGACGGGTTGGTGCGGACGCCTTCGAACTTCGGCTTGATGGGCGAGAAACCGACGCACCCCGAACTACTCGATTGGCTGGCGTCGCGGTTCATCGAAGACGGCTGGTCGATGAAGAAGTTGCACAAGCGCATCATGCTGTCGTCGGTCTACCGGCAGTCGAGCGAGATTTCGAAAGACGCGGCGAACGCCGATCCCGAAAACCGGCTGCTGTCGCGCTTCCCGCGGCGGCGGCTGGACGTCGAGGAGATTCGCGACGCGATGCTCGCGCTCGACGGTTCGATCGATTGGACGATGGGCGGATCGTTGCAGGAGGGCACGGGAACGGACGGCGAAAATTCGTCGAAGCGGCTCTCGATCGACCCGGCGACGTCGAAACGGCGGACGGTGTATATTCCGCTGCGGCGTTCGAATCTGGCGTCGCTATTCAACCTATTCGATTTCGGCGACGCGACGACGACGCACGACGGACGGTCTCGCACCAACGTCGCGCCGCAGGCGTTGTTCTCTATGAACTCGCCGTTCATTAACGCGCGGGCCGGAGTGTTGGCCGAGAACTCCCGCCAGCGCCCCTTACCCGACGTGGTGCGCGAGGCGTTCGTGCGCGTGCTGACCCGGCCCGCGAAAGATGGCGAAGTGAATGATCTGCTCGACTATATGAAGAAGTTTCCCGGCGACGGCGAGTTCTCGGCGCGCCGAAGTCTTTACCGGATTTTGCTGGCCTCGAACGAGTTCGTTTATGTCGATTAATTCGCACGCACAACAATTCCTCACCCGCCGGGCGCTGCTGCGGCAGACCGCGTGCGGCTTCGGCACGCTCGGCTTGACCGGCGTCTTGACGGGCATGGCCGCGCACGCCGCGCCGGGCAAAGCGGGCAATCCGCTGGCGGTGCGGGCGCCGCACTTCGCTCCGAAAGCGAAGCGGGTGATCTTTCTGTTTATGCACGGCGGGCCGTCGTCGATCGACACGTTCGATCCGAAGCCGAAGCTCGCGGAGATGGACGGCAAGCCGCTGCCGTTCAAGCGGCCGCTGACGTTCGCCGAAGGGAAGATGGGCGGACTGATGAAGTCGCCCTGGGAATTCAAACAACACGGGCAGAGCGGCATCCCGGTGAGTAGTCTGTTTCCGCACGTGGCGAGCGTGGTGGACGACCTGTGCGTCGTGCGATCGATGGTCGGCGACAGCGTCGCGCACGGCGGCGCGTCGTTGCAGTTGCACACGGGCTCGAATACGTTCACGCGCCCGTCCATGGGCTCCTGGGTGGTGTACGGGTTGGGCAGCGAAAACCAGAATCTGCCGGGCTACATCACCATTAAGCCGTCGCTTTCGCACGGCGGCGCGAAGAACTGGGCGTCGGGCTTTCTGCCGGCGGCGTACCAAGGCACGGCGATCGGCAACGCGGGCATCAAGCTTTCCGAGTTGACCGAGCCGATCGAGTATCTGACGAATAAGGGCTACACGCCGGAGCAGCAGCGCTACGAACTCGACATGCTACAGAAGATGAACCGCGCGCACGCCCTGGAGCGCGAACTCGATCCCGAACTCGAGGGCCGCATCGAGGCGTTCGAACTGGCGGCGCGGATGCAGACGGAGGCTCCGGAAGCGTTCGAGGTCGAGAAGGAATCCGAGGCGACCAAGAAGCTCTACGGCTACGACAAACCGGAGACGAAGGATTTCGCGTGGCAATGCATGCTGGCGCGGCGGCTGGTGGAGCGCGGCGTGCGGTTCGCGCAGTGCTCGCACAGCTATAAGTGGGACCAGCATTCCGAGTTGGTGAAGCTGCACACGCGGAACGCGCGCGAAGTGGATCAGCCGATCGCGGCACTGATCACGGATCTGAAGTCGCGCGGGCTATTGAAAGATACGCTCGTGCTGTGGGGCGCGGAATTCGGACGGACGCCGGTGGCCGAGGGCGGCGACGGCCGCGACCATAATCCGTACGGCTACACGATGTGGATGGCGGGCGGCGGGGTGAAGCCGGGGATGGTGTACGGCGCGACGGACGAGTTCGGGTATTACGCGGTCGAGGATCGCATGCACATCCACGATCTGCACGCGACGATGCTGCACCTACTCGGGTTCAATCACGAGCAGTTGACGTACCGCTACGCGGGGCGGAATTTCCGGCTAACGGATGTCGCGGGCCAAGTGGCGCACAAGATTATCGCGTAGTCGCCTACAACTCCCGCCGATTCTCGAGGGACTTGGACATCGTCACCTCGTCGGCGAATTCGAGATCGCTTCCCACCGGGATTCCCATCGCGATGCGCGAGACTTTGACGCCCAGTGGCTTCAGCAGCCGAGCTAAATAAGACGCCGTCGCTTCGCCCTCGACGGTCGGGTTAGTGGCGACGATCACTTCTTGCACTTCCCCGCCCGACAATCGCGCGATGAGACCCTTGATCTTCAGTTGCTCCGGGCCGATGCCGCGCAGGGGCGAAATCGCGCCGTGGAGCACGTGATACAAGCCGTCGAAGGCGCGCGTCGTTTCGACCGGCAAGATGTTATGCGGCTCCTCGACGACGCAGATCGACGTCCGGTCGCGATTCGGATTGCGGCAATAGGTACACTCCTCGCCGTCCGAAATGTTGTTGCAGATCGCGCACAGCCCCAGCTTGTCTTTGACGTCGAGCAGGGCGTGCGACAGCCGCTCGGCGTCCTCGCGCGCGCCCCGCAGAACGTGGAACGCCAGGCGTTGCGCGCTCTTTTGGCCGATGCCGGGCAGCCGCCGGAACTCGTCCACTAGCCGCTGCAGCGGCTCGGCGAAGTCGGGCATCGGCTACATCAGTCCGGGCGGAAGGCCGAGGCCGCTCATCAGGCCGCCCATCTTCGACTGCGTTTCCTGATCGACCTTCTTCACCGCTTCGTTGCAGGCCGCCATCACCATGTCCTGCAGCATTTCGACGTCGCCCGCCACTTCCGGGTCGATCTTGACGCCGAGCACGTTTTTCTGGCCGTCCATCTTGACGGTCACCATGCCGCCGCCCGCGGACGCCTCGACGCGGATGGCCGCGATCTGCTCTTGCAGCTTCTTCTGCATCTCCTGCGCCTGCTTCATCATGGCGCCCATGTTGCCGGGTAATTTCATGCGTCCCTTAAGTCTTCCACTTTCCGGATTTGGCTGCCGGGGAAGAGTTCCTGGAACCGGCGCACCTCGGGGTTGGCAAGCGCTCGCTCCGCCGCTTCGTCGCGCGCGGCGCTTTTCGGAGCTTCGGCTACCGGTGCGGCCGCGGTCCGTTCGGCCACTTCGACGACGGTCACCTTTACCGCGCGACCGGCCACCTGCGAAAGGGCTTTCTGTACGTCGGGCCGCCCTAGCGTGTAGGCGAATTCTTTCGGAGCGCGAAACGTCACTCCGTCCGGGGCCTCGCGCATTTCGGCTTGCAACACCGCGTCCGCCGACATCTTCTTGCCGCTCGCGACGAGCGCCTCGGCCAGACGCCGTTGCAACGATCCACCCGATGCGGCGGGCGCGGGTTTCGATTCCGGGGCCGCGGCGCGCGGGGGAGCGGGAGCGGCGACCGGAGCCGCGCCCCCGGACAGCGCCTCCTCGATCTCGATCATCTTGCTCGCGTACACCAGCCGCAACAGGCCCACTTCGATCAACAGGCGCGGCTGCATCGCGGTCTGCAACTCGCGGAATAGTTCGAGCGTCAGGTGCAGGTAGCGCGTCAGATCCTCCTCGGCGAACCGCTTCGCCGTCGCGGCCAAGCGCTCCCGCTCGGGGGCCGACGCCGCGATTAACCGCGTCTCCGCCCCGGCGATCCGCGCCACCAAAAGATTGCGGAAGAACTTCGACAGTTCGCGACAGAAATGTTGCAGGCTGCGGCCGTTGCGTTCGAGTTCCTGGACGATCGAGAGCATCCGGTGCGCGTCCGAGGCTTCGAGCGCCGCCGCCACCTCGCCCATCGTGTCGAGCGAGAACAGTCCCATCAGGTCGCGCACTTCTTGCGCCTTCAGATCCTGGCCGCACGCGGCGATGGCTTGGTCGAGCGCGGAGAGCGAGTCGCGCACGCTGCCCTCGCCCACCTGCGCCAGCACGGCCAGCGCGTCGTCGTCCGCCGCAATTCCCTCTTCGCCGCAAATCCAGCGCATGCGCGCCACGACTTCGTCGAAATCGACGGAGCGGAAGCTGAACTGCTGGCAGCGCGAGGCGATGGTCGTCGGAATCTTGTGCGACTCCGTCGTGCAGAGCAAAAACACGGCCCACTCAGGCGGCTCTTCGAGCGTCTTGAGCAGCGCGTTGAAGGCTTCGTTCGTAATCTGGTGCGCTTCGTCGACGATGAAGACTTTGTAGCGATCGCGCGCGGGGCGGAAGCGGACGTTCTCGCGCAGCTCGCGCATTTCGTTGATGCCGCGATTGGACGCCGCGTCGATCTCGATGACATCGATCGCGTTTCCGGCGGCGATCTCCAGGCACGACGCGCACTTGCCGCAAGGGCTGATCGTCGGCCCTTCGACACAGTTCAGGCAGCGCGCCATGATGCGGGCGACCGTGGTCTTGCCCGTGCCGCGCTGTCCGGCGAGGATGTACCCATGCGCGATCCGGCCTTGGGCGATCGCGTTTTCGAGGGTGACCTTAACCGGCTCCTGCCCGATGAGTTCCGCGAACGATTGGGGACGGTACTTGCGGGCGATGACTTGGTACATGAAGGACTGGCCGTTACCAGACTCCGGGTGATCCGCGGCACACGCCCTAAACCGCTACCGTTGCTTCCTTCCGGACCTGGCGGGGTTTGCAGCCGGACGTTGCACGAAGCCCGGAGCCTGAGTCTTTATCGTAACAGGCGGCTCCGCGCGCTACCCTGAAGGCTAACGGGGATGAAGAGACGCTTGTTGTATGGCGCGGCCAGCGTTCTGCTGGCGCTGTGCGTCACCTTTGTCGTTTGGCAAGGTTCGTTTTCCACCGGCGGTTTCGACCCGGAGAACCTTAGCCAGATTTTCCTCTACTGGGCCGTTTCTTCTCTGGTCTTCATCCTGACGGTGACGCTCGGCTTCATGCTGTTCCGCACCGGGCTGAAGCTTTACATCGACCGGCAGTCGAATCGGGAAGGCTCGCGAATCCGCTCGAAGCTGGTCGTCGGCGCCCTAGCCCTGAGCTTTCTGCCGGTATTGTTTCTCGTGCTGTTCAGCGTCCAGGTGTTGAACTTCAATTTGCTGAGGTGGTTTTCGCGCCCCGCCGAGAACATTCGCATCGATCTCGCCTCGACAGCCGCCGCGTTTCAGGCGGAAATGCAGGCGAAAGCCGACGCGCAAGCGAAATGGCTGGCCGCGACGTCCGCGTTCGCCGCCATCGCTCGCGACCCGGCGAGTTCCCGCGCACAGGCCGTTTCGATGTGCCGCGAAGCGAACGTCGTCGAAGCGTGGATCGTGCGCGGCGACGGCGCGAGGATCGCGGTGTGCGCACCGAAAGCGAATCCTCCGCCCGCGACTTTCGAGAGCGGAGCGATGCTGGCCGACGCGGAAGGTTTATCGGCTAGCCGTCTCGAAATTCGCACCGCCGTGCCGCTCGATCTGGTCCGCAAACAGGAGGAGATTCAGCGGTCGATCCAGGAATTCGAGAGTCTCTCGCAGCGCCGCAAGGACGTCCGGAACTTTTACATTCTAATGTTGGCGCTGATTACGCTGTTCATCTTGTTCGTCGCGACGTGGATCGCGCTGGTGCTGTCGCGACAGATTTCGGTCCCCATTTCGGCCTTGCTCGGGGCGGCGCGGGAAGTGCGCGGCGGCAACCTCGGCTACCGCGTGCGCGTGGCGGCGGTAGACGAACTGGCGGCGCTGGTGCGGGCGTTTAACGAGATGACGCAGGATCTCGAATCGAACGAACGCGAACTCGAACGCCGTCGCCGCTTTACCGAAGCGATCCTTGAAAATATCCCGACGGGCGTTCTGTCGGTGTCGTCGGAAGGCCGGATTCTCAAGGCGAATCACGCGCTCCACACGATCTTTCCCTCGACCGCCGGAAATCCCCCGGCGCGACTCGAGGACCTGTTCGGCCGCGAGGACGTTGGCGAAATCCGCTACCTGATGAAGCGCGCGCGGCGCACCGGTATCGCCTCGCGGCAATTCGAGGTCGAGCGCGACCGCCAGAAGGTGCAACTCTCCGTGGTCGTGTCGGCGATCGAGGAAAACGTCGCCTCGGGGTACGTGATCGTGATCGAGGATTCGAGCGAACTGCTGCGCGCGCAGCGGGCGACGGCCTGGCAGGAAGTGGCGCGGCGCATCGCGCACGAAATTAAGAATCCGCTAACCCCGATCGCCCTCGCGGCGGAGCGCATGTCGCGGCAACTCAAGAAACTCGGCGCGCCCGGCGAAACGCAGCGGATTCTCGACGAGTGTTCGGCGACGATCCTGCAAGAAGTGGAATCCGTCCGCGTGCTGGTGGACGAGTTCAGCCAGTTCTCCCGCTTCCCCTCGACGCACCCGGTCCCCACGGATTTGAACGATCTCGTCCTCAACGCGCTGGGCGTTTTCGAAGGGCGACTCGAAGGTATTCAGGTTTCGAAAAGTCTGGCCTACGGGTTGCCGACGGTGAACGTCGATCCCGAACAGTTCAAGCGCGTGATCGTGAACTTGGTGGACAACGCGGCGGAGGCGATGCAAGATTCGCCGCTCAAGCGCTTGTACGTTTCGACCTCGCTCGCCTCACCCGACGTGGTCGAGTTGTCGGTGACCGACACGGGCCGCGGCGTCAGCCCCGAGGATCGCGAAAAGCTGTTCTTGCCCTATTTTTCGACGAAAGGCCGCGGCACGGGATTGGGGCTCGCCATCGTGAGCCAGATTCTGTCCGAGCATCGCGCGCCGATCCGCGTCGAGGACAACGAGCCGGCGGGAACGCGCTTCACCATCGACGTGCCCACCGCGGTCTCGGGCGAGGTGTTCGCCATCGAAAGTACGACGATCCGCGGCGAACTGGGGCGGGAGGTGGCCGGTTGAGGCAGGTGCGGGTTTTGGTGGTGGACGACGAGCAGGCGATCCGGCAAACGCTGCTCGGCGTACTCGACGACGAGGGATTCGCGGCGCACGCGGTGGGCGGCGGCGAATCCTGCCTCGAAGAATTGAAGCGGCACAGCTACGACGTGGTGCTGCTCGATATCTGGATGAACGGCTTGGACGGCATGGAGGCGCTCGCGCGCATTCAGGAAATCGCCTTCGAAGACCGGCCGGCCGTCGTGATGATCTCGGGACACGGCACGGTGGAGACGGCCGTGAAGGCAACCAAGCTCGGGGCGTTCGACTTTCTAGAAAAGCCGCTGACGATCGAGAAGGTGGCCGTGGTCGTGAAAAACGCGGCGCAGCAGCGGCGGCTCGAAATGGAGGTCCACAAGCTGCACGGGTCGAACGATCCGCGCAACCGCATCATCGGCGAGAGCGTGCCGATGAAAGCGCTCCGGCAGCAGTTGGCGCTGATGGCGGCCACCAACGGGCGCGTGCTGATCTTCGGCGAGAGCGGCACGGGCAAGGAATTGGTGGCGCGGGCGATCCACGAACTGAGTTCGCGCGCGGCGGAACCGTTCGTCGAGTTGAATTGCGCGGCGATCCCGGAAGACCTGATCGAAAGCGAATTGTTCGGCCACCGCCGGGCCAGCTTGCCCGGAGCGAAGGAAGACAAGATCGGCAAGTTCGAAAAGGCCGACGGCGGCACCTTGTTTCTCGACGAAGTGGGCGACATGAGTATCAAGACGCAGGCGAAAGTGCTCCGCGCCCTGGAAGAGCAACGCTTCGAAGTGGTGGGCGCGGACGAAACCGTGCAGGTGGACGTCCGGGTGATCGCGGCGACGAACAAGAATCTCGAAGAGCAGATCGAGCGCGGCAACTTTCGCGAGGACTTGTTCTACCGCTTGAACGTCATTCCATTCCACGTACCTCCGCTGCGGGAACGGATCGAGGACGTTCCGCTGCTGGCCGACGCGTTTCTGCGCGATTTCACGTCGGCCTATGGGCGCAAGCCGAAGGAACTCACGCCGGAGGCCTACCGCGCGCTGCAGGAGTACGCCTGGCCGGGCAACGTGCGCGAACTCAAGAATCTGATGGAGCGGATCGTCATCATGAATCCGCAAGTGCGGATCGACGCCCGGCACATTCCGCTCAACCCCGCCCGCCGCGCGGTCTACGAGCGGCCGATCGACCACTTCACCTCGCTGGCTCAGGTGCGCGAAACCGCCGAGCGCGACTACATCCTCAAGAAGCTCGAAGAAACGCGTGGCAACGTCACCCGGACGGCCGAGTTGCTAGGGCTCGAACGTAGTAACTTGTACCGGAAGATGAAGTCGCTCGGGATCGCGCCGAAGGAGAGCTAGCGCGCGCCGGGCCTGATACGCTGTCCGGTGATGCGGATTACTCTCGATGCCTCCAACCTGCTGGCCGCGATGGTCGGCGAAGAACACGGGATTACCCCGGAGGAAGTAAAGTCCTCGGAGCCCGCCGCGCAAGCCGCGCTCGCCGCGTTCCGCAAGTCCGTGGACGCGGGAACGTATGGCTTCCCGCACCTGCCGTTTCAAAAGGACTCGATCTCGGAAATCGCCGCCTACGCGCGCGAAGTGCAAGGCGGCTACGACACGGTCTGCGTGGTCGGGATCGGAGGTTCCGCTCTGGGAGCGTGGGCGCTCGATTGCGCTCTCCGCGGACCGCATCCCGTCCAAGCCGAGTTCTCGACCAATAACCCGCGGTTGGTGGTACTCGATAACGTCGATCCGGTCTTCATCGAGGCCGCTCTCGACTCGATGACGCCGAAGCGCACTCACGTCGTCGTCATCGCGAAATCCGGAGCTACCGCCGAGACCGTCGCCACGTTTCTTCTCGTCGACGAGTGGCTCGAAAAATCGCTGGGCAAGAAGGCGGCGAAGCGCATTACGGTGGTCACCAGCGAAGGGCGCGGCGATCTCAAGGTCCTCGCCACCGAGAGGGACTACCGAACGTTCCATCTGCCGGACAACGTCGGCGGCCGCTTCAGCGTGCTCTCCGCCGTCGGTCTGGTTCCGGCCGCGCTGATCGGAATCGACATCAAGAAGCTGGCCAAAGGCGCCGCCGAAATGACGGCCCTCTCGTGGAAGAAGGATCTGAAGGAGAACCTCGCGCTGCGTTGCGCCCAACTCCAGTACCTGATCTGGACGAAGAAGGGCAAGTCGATTCAAGTGGCGTTTCCGTACGCGAATCGACTGTGGGGAACGGCGTTCTGGTTCCGGCAGCTTTGGGCGGAGTCGCTCGGCAAAGCGAAAAATCGCGCGGGCGAAACGGTTCACGTCGGGCAAACGCCCGTGGCCGCCCTCGGCACGACGGACCAGCATTCGCAGGTGCAGCTCTATATGGAAGGTCCGAACGACAAGGCGTTCCGCTTCTGGGCCGTCGAAAAACCGGCGCGTCAAGGGAAGATTCCGAAGAACAAGACGGGACTGGAAGGCTTCGACTATCTGAGCGGCCAGTCGCTTTCGAAGCTCCTCGACGTCGAACGTCGCGCCACCGCCGCCGCCCTCACCGAACAACGGCGGCCGAATTGCACCTTGACGCTCTCGAAGCTCGACGAGGAGCATATGGGCGCTTTCCTGCAATTGATGGAGTTCGAAACGGCGTTCATGGGCGAATTGCTGGGCATAAACGCCTTCGATCAGGAGGGCGTGGAACTGGGCAAGAAGTTTACGTTCGCGCTGATGGGCCGCAAGGGTTTCGACGAGTTCGGCGAGCGTTTCTCGGCCTACGAGAAGAAAGGCAAGGAGGCCGGGAAGTGATTCGCCGCCGGGATCTTCTAGCCGCACCGTTTGCCGCACCGATGCTGGCACTCCCCGCGAAAGCCGCCGCCGAGAAACCGAACGTCCTATTCATCGCCACCGACGATTGCCGCGCCGCCCTCGGCTGCTACGGACACCCAATCGTCAAGACACCCCATCTCGACGCCATCGCCGCGCGAGGCGTTCGCTTCGACCGCGCGTACTGTAACTTTCCGCTGTGCGGTCCGAGCCGCACGTCGATGCTCTCCGGCGTCCGCCCGGACACCACCCGGATTTGGCGCAACGAGATCGCGGTTCGCGACACGATGCCCGAAGCCGTCACGTTGCCGCAACTGCTGCGCGGGCAAGGCTGGCGAGCGACGCGGATCGGCAAGATGTACCACATGAACGTACCCGGCTCGGTGGGCACCAACAAGTGGGACGACCCACAATCCTGGGACCGCGCCATTAGTCCGCCGGGACGCGAAGAACAGACGGCGGGCGACGGCCGAAACGTCACGCCGGGCCACGGGGCGGGCAACGCCTTCCAGTGGGTAGCTTTCAAGGGCGATGGGAAAGATCAAGCCGACGACGCGGCGGCGGAACTCGCCGTCGAGACGATTTCCGGACGAGGGTCGCGGCCCTTCTTTCTGGGACTGGGATTTCTCCGCCCGCACGTCCCGCTCATCGCGCCGGAAAAGTTCTTCGATCTTTACCCGCTCGACCGGATGAACCCGGTTTCGAACCCGGCGAACGATTTGGACGACGTGCCGCGGGCGAGCGAAATCACCATCACCGGGCGCGGCGGCGACATGAAGATGAACGAGCGCGACAAGCGCGAAGTACTGCGCGCTTACTACGCCTCGATCAGCTACATGGACTCGTTGGTCGGCCGGGTGACCGCCGAACTCGAAAAACAGCGTCTTCTCGACCGCACGACCATCGTCTTTTGGAGCGATCACGGCTACCATTTGGGCGAGCATTTTCGCTGGCAGAAGCGCAGCCTATTCGAAGAGTCGTCGCGCGTTCCCCTGATCGTCTCCGCGCCGGGCCGCAAGGGCAACGGCAAATCGAGCCGCGCGCTGGTGGAACTGGTCGACGTCTACCCGACCGTCGCCGAATTATGCGGAGTCGCCGCGCCGCCCCATGTCGAGGGGCAAAGCATGGTCCCGCTGCTTGATCGTCCGGACCGCGCCTGGAAGTCCGCCGCGTTCACGCAAGTCTCGGCGCAGCCCGACATCGAAGGCCGCGCCGCGCGCGCCGACCGGTACCGCTACATTCGATGGACCGGGAGCGAGAAGGGCGAAGAGCTGTACGATTCGCGCAACGATCCGCGCGAGTTCGCGAATCTGGCGAAGAACCCGGCGCACGCGGGCGCGCTGGCCGAAATGCGGCGCACGCTCGACGCGGGCTGGAAAGCCGCGCGGGCTCGTGTCTAGCGGCGCGGAGGCGTTCGTCGCCGAAGCCCGGCGTTTGGGCCTGGACACGATCTTCACACTGGTCGGCGATCACCTGAACGAGGTTCTGGCGGCGGCCGCCCGCGAGGGTCTGCGCATCGTCGATATGCGCCACGAATCGGGCGTGACGCACGCGGCGGACGCTTGGGCGCGCATCCATCGCAAGCCCGCGCTCGCGCTGGTCACCGGAGGGCCGGGCCACACCAACGCGCTAACCGGAATCGCCACGGCGCAACTGGCGGGCAGCCCTTTGATCGCGGTTTCGGGTGGCCGCTCCTCGAAACTCGGCGCGCGCGGCGCGTTCCAGGACATCGATCAAGTGGGTATGACGCGGCCGGTGACGAAGTGGTCCGCCGAGGTGCCCGACGCGTCGCAGATCGCATTTTATTTACGGCGCGCCTGGGAGATCGCCAACGCCGGGCGCCGCGGCGCGGTGCACTTGACGATTCCGGTGGACGTCTTTCAAGCGCCGACCGAGTTGTCTTCTCCCCGAACTTCGGCGAGGGCGACGCCGGCGCAACCCGACCCCAGCCTCGCCATCGCGTTGTTGCGGGCGGCTCGGCGTCCGGTGGCGATCGCCGGTAGCGGCGTGTGGTGGGCCGACGCGAGCGCGGAACTGCGCGAGTTCGTCGAACGCACCGGGCTTCCGCTGTACACGATCACGATGGCCAAAGGATGCGTTCCGGACGATCACCCGAACGTGATGGGTTACGCGGACCCCGCGCTCAACACGGCCGTGCGCACCGCGTTCCGCGAGGCGGATGTCGTGCTGGTGGTGGGCAAGCGAATCGATTATCGACTCGCGCTGGGCGGTCCTCGCTTGTTCGCGCCGGAAGCCAAGTTCATCCAGATCGATATCGAGCCGACCGAGCTTGGCTTGAACCGTCCGCTCGAGTGCGCCATCCAAGCGGACATCAAGACCGCGCTTCGCGCATTGCTCGACGCGGCGGGCGACGAACCTTGGCCGCGCCTCCCCTGGCTCGACCGTCTCCGGGAACTTCGCGACGCACACGAGCGATGGCTCGCCGAGGCGCAATCGGACTTGTCGCTTCCCATCCGGCCCTCGGCGTTCTATCGCGAGTTGCTGCGGGCGCTTCCCCGGGAGACGCTCTATGCGTGGGATGGCGGCGATTTCGCGCACTGGGGCCGCGCGTCGATCCCCGCGCTTCACGCCGGCGGTTGGTTGCGCCTCGGACCGTTGGGCACGATCGGCTCGGCTTTGCCGAACGGCATCGCGCTCAAGCTCGCGCATCCGGACCGGCCGGTGGCGGTCGTCACCGGCGACGGCTCGCTGGGCTTCTATCTCGCCGAAATCGACACCGCCGTTCGCCACAAGCTGCCGCTCATCCTGATCGTCGGCAACGACGCGGGCTGGGGATTGGAGCGCGAGCTGCAAGCGGCCACCGTCGCCGGGTCGCCGAATGTCGCCTGCGAGCTCGCGCCCACGCGCTACGACACGATTACGCAAGGCTTCGGCGGCGACGGCGAAACGGTGGAGCGGCTCGAACAAGTCGCGCCCGCCGTCCGGAGAGCGCTCGCCTCAAAGGTCCCGTATTGCTTGAACGTCCGCATTCAAGGCGTGCGGTCGCCGTTCACCGACTGGCAAATCCTCGGTAAGCGCTAAGGGTGTGCGAGGTAGTCCATGCGGCCGCCGTCGATCGTGAGAACTTGCGCCGTTACGAAGCTCGCGCGGTCGCTCACCAGGTACGCGACGCCGTCCGCGATATCTTCCGGGCGGCCCACGCGGCCCATCATCGCGCGCGCGGACATCGCCTCGTCCACCTGGCGGACCTCGTCGGCGGTCTTTCCGGCGGCGACCATGTCGGTGACGACGAATCCCGGCGCGACGGCGTTCACGGTGACTCCGTGCGGACCCAGTTCGTAGGCGAAACGCCGGGTGAGCGCGATCACGGCCGCCTTCGTCGCCGCGTAGAACGTCGTTCCGGCGAAGGCCGTCCCGTGCGCCGCGATGGAAGTCAGATTCACGATGCGGCCCCAGCCGCGTTCCTTCATGCCGGCCGCCGCCGCGCGCGTGGCCGCTACCAGACCGTCGACGTTCACCTTGCGCATCGCTTCGAACTCGTCCGCGTTCATATCGAACAGGTCGCCGCGATTTAGCACTCCGGCGTTGTTGACGAGAATCTCGACCGGACCGAGTTCGCGCTCGACTTGCGCCACTATCGCGGCGGCGGAAGGACGCTCCGCCAGGTCCGCTTGGACGGCGAGCGGCACGTCCACGTCTCCGCGCGTTTGTTTGTAGGCGATCGCCACACGATAACCGTCGGCCGAAAGCCGCTCGGCGATCGCCCGTCCAATGCCCCGCGATCCGCCGGTAACCAGCGCGACGCGCGCCAATCAGGCCTCCCGCGCCGGTTCGACGAGGGCCGACATGGAACCCTTCGATTCCGGCATCCGCCAATCGGCTCCGTAGGCTTGCACCTGTTGTTTGGCGAATTCGGCGGGCTCGAGTTCCGACGTCAGAATGATAGTCCGCTTGGTGGAATCCACCTCCACCGCATGCTTGTAAGCCTGCTCCGCGGACATGAAGAAAAGCTTTTGCAACATCTCGACCACGTAATCGTAGGTATGCTCGTCGTCGTCGAGAAGGATGACGTGGTAGAGCTTCGCCTTCTCGTAATCTTCGCCTTCGCCGGTTCCGACGTCCGGGATGGGCAGAACGATAGTACTCACAAGCTCGATTTTACGACGCCGAGCCCGCCGGGGGCATCCACTTGGCCTGCAGCTTGCGCATGCCCCGCAACCAACGTTCGTAATCTCCCGCCTTGTTCTGGATGTACTGCGCTACCTCGGGATGCGGCAGGATCAGAAACCGCTCCTCGGCGAGCGCCGCCACCGCCGCCTCGGCTACCGTCGCCGGTTCAAGCGCCGTTTCGTGCAGGAAGCCCGCGCCTTGGAACGTCGCGCCGTCGAGCAGTTGCGTGCGCACGCCTTGCGGGCATAGCGCCGATACGCGAATACCCCGGTCGTAATGCGTAATGTGCAGCCATTCGGCGAAAGCCAGCGCCGCGTGTTTGGTCACCGAATACGGGGCCGAGCCGATCTGGGTCAAAAGCCCCGCCGCCGAAACGGTTTGCAAAAAGTAACCGTGGCCGCGCGCGAGCCACGCGGGCAGAAGGTGTCGCGCCGCCCACACGTGCGACATCGTGTTGATCCGCCAAACGCGATCCCATTCGTCGTCCGAAAGCTCGGCGCCGCCGAAAGCGCCGATGCCCGCGTTCGACACGAAAAGGTCGATCTCACCCGCTTCCGAGATCAGTTGGCGAACGTTCTCTTCACGACCGACGTCGCAGACAACGTCGGCGCCCGAAAGATCGGCGGTCAGTACGGTAGCGCCTTCGGCGCGAAAGCGTTCGGCCAACGCGGCTCCGATTCCGCGGGCGCCGCCCGTCACGACCACGCGCTTGCCGGCGAGCGTCATCGCTCCGTTCCTAGGCCGCGCACCCGATTCCGGTAAGCGATGCACTCCGCCACCGCCGCGCGATACTCTTCGACCTCGACGTCGCGGTCGCAGCACACCAGAAACAGCGTGCCGTCGTTTTTGAAATTACCGTCCCACTCCATCGCCTCGTCGTCGGTCATGGCGGGTGAGTATCGCGCCAACTTCTCGTCCGAAATCCGGTCGAGATGCGCGCGCAGATTGACCGACGTTTCGTCGAAGGGTTCGTGGAAAGGCTCGAACTCGAAAGCGTAAGGGGTCACTTCCATTTTTTCAACTCCAGCTTGGCCACCGCCTCGCGGTGTACTTCGTCGGGACCGTCGGCTAGGCGCAGCGTGCGAGCGTTGGCCCAGTTCCAGGCCATCGGAAAGTCGTCGCATACGCCCGCGCCGCCATGGGCCTGGATCGCGCGATCCAGCACACGCAGCGCGACGTTCGGCGCGATCACCTTGATCATGGCGATCTCGGCACGCGCCTCCTTGTTACCCACGGTGTCCATCATCCACGCGGCCTTGAGCACCAGGAGGCGCGCCTGCTCGATCTCCATCCGCGACGCGGCGATGTCGGCGAGGATCGTCCCCTGTTCCGCCAGCTTCTTGCCGAACGCCACGCGCCGCTGGACGCGCTTCGCCATCAATTCGAGCGCGCGCTCCGCGACGCCGATCAAGCGCATGCAGTGATGGATGCGCCCGGGTCCCAGACGCCCTTGCGCGATCTCGAACCCGCGCCCTTCGCCCAACAGCAGATTCGAGGCGGGGACCCGCACGTCGACGAAGTCCACTTCCGCGTGGCCATGCGGAGCATGGTCGTAACCGAACACGTTCAGTACGCGCAGCACCTTCACGCCCGGCGTATCCATCGGCACCAGAATCATGGACTGCTGCTTGTGACGCTCGGCGGACGGGTCCGTCTTGCCCATGTAGATACAGATCCGGCAGCGCGGATCGCCCGCGCCTGAGGTCCACCACTTGCGCCCGTTAACAATGTAGGAATCGCCGTCGCGCACTATGGACGCCTGGATGTTGGTGGCGTCGGACGAGGCGACGTCGGGCTCCGTCATCCCGAAACACGAACGGATGCGCCCGTCGAGCAGAGGCTCCAACCACTGGCGCTTCTGCTCCGGCGTGCCGTAACGAATCAAGACTTCCATGTTGCCCGTGTCCGGCGCGGAGCAATTGAACACTTCCGGCGCGAACGCCGAGCGGCCCATGATTTCGCAAAGCGGTGCGTACTCCAGGTTCGAAAGTTCGGCCCAAAAATTCCACAATCCCGCCTGTCGTGCGATGGGCTTCAAATCTTCGATGATTTGAACCGGCTGCCAACGATCGCCCTCGGCGATCTGCCTTTCGTAGAGCGCTTCGTTGGGATAAATACGCTCCTCCATGAAGGCCGTCAGCCTGGCCTGAAGGGCGATTACTTTGTCCGGGTAGGCGAATTGCACGCTTCGAGAGTTTATCGAAACGTGCGCAAGCCCGGTTCGAGATGGCCGACCGAGTTATAGCCGAGCAGCCGTAGTTCGGCGGGGTCGACGCGCAGCGTGGTTACGGACGCGTTGTAGCAGGACCCCGCGAGCTTCATCGCCCGCTCGTCGTCTACGCCGAGCAGCGCCGCGAGCCACAAGCCGATGGGCGTGGCCGAGGTGAAGATCGCGACATTCGACCCGGCGGAGATCCCGGCCAGCACGTCGCGCGCCGCCAACGCTCGCGCCTTAAAGTCCGCCCACGATTCGCCGTCGAACTCGTAACGCCCGTCGTACCAAGCGCGAAATACGGCGACGTCGATGGAAGTCCACCGCCGGTGCTCGATAGCGTCCGGCGACGCGACGGCGGCTTGGAGAGCTTCGTAGCCTTGCGCGAATCCGGCGTCGTCCCGAGCGAGCGACGGCGCAATCCCTCGGTACACGGCGTCGAGATCGAACTCGGCCAGCCGCGGCTCGACTTCCGGATCGCCTACCGCGCCGCGAGCCGTTTCCATCTGGCGATCGAGAGGTCCGGAGATGGCGCGGTCGGGCGCGATGCCCTCGTTGGCGAACCACGCGCGAAGTTTCGCCGCCTGTTCGCGACCCACATCGGACAGCGTGTCGTAACGCGCCCGCAAGCCCGCCTGCCCGTGCCGGATCAGGTACACCCGCGCCGCTCTCAAGCGCCGCCCCTCGCGAGCGCGTTGGCCTTATCGACCAGGAATCGGACGCGTGGGCCGAAACCCGCGAACCGCTCGTCGCGCGTTTGCCCGCGCACCCATCGGACGTAGATTTGCTGCAAGATCACGGCGAGTTTGAAGACCCCTAGGGTCTCATACCAACCGATGCGCGACACGTCGCGTCCCGTGCGCTTGGCGTAGCGCTCGATCAGTTGCTCGCGAGTAAACCAGCCTTCGCCTTCCGGTGCCTGGTAAGCGCTCCCGACGGTCCAGTAGCAGAGGGTGAGTCCGAGATCGGCCAGCGGGTCGCCGACGGTGGTCATCTCCCAGTCGAGTACCGCCTCGACGCGCGAGAAATTGTCCGACAGCATCACGTTGTCGAGTTTGTAATCGTTGTGAACGATCGACGGCGCGCCGCTCGCGGGAATGGTGGCGCGCAAATACTCGATCGCCGGCGAAAGATCCGGACGGTCCGGCGTTTCGGCTTTCATCCAGCGCTCGCTCCAGCCGGAGACTTGACGGTCGAGGAAGCCTTCGGGTTTGCCGATCCCGTCGAGGTAGATCTCGTGCAGCGCGGCGAGGCAATCGACGAAGGCGGCGCTCGCCGACGAAGCGGCTTCGGGGCCGACACCTGCGGGGTTGCGCAGGATCGTCCCGCGACGCCGCTCCATCACGTAGAACGTCGCGCCGATCACCGCCGGGTCCTCGCACAACCGGAGCACGCGCGGAGCGGGCGGAAAGCGAGGATGCAACGCGGCGAGAATCGCGTACTCCCGCGCCATGTCGTGAGCTTTGGGCGGTACGGGGCCCAAAGGGGCGCGACGCAAAACATATTCGCCCGACGGCGTTTTGAGGAGATAGGTGAGGTTCGAGTGGCCGCCGGGGAACTGTTCCAACTCCACCCGCTCGCCCCACCAGCGGGAAAGAGCGTCGAGCGGCAATTCTTCGCCCGCGCGCACCGGCACCGTATCGCCCATATTCGCGACTATCATACGAACGTGCCAAACGCGATTCTCGAACAATCCGGCCCAGTGGCCGTCATTGCGCTCACGCGCGGCAAAGCGAACGCCATAAATCTCGATATGGTTCGCGAAATGGCGGAGGCGTTCGACCGCGCTTCGGCGGAAGCGGAGGCGATCGTCTGGTCGAGCCGCACGCCGCGCTTCTTCTCGGCGGGGTTCGATGTCAACGAGGTGTTCGGCTACGACCGGGTGACCCTCACCGAATTCCTCGGAACTTTTTCGCGCTTGCAACAACGGGTGCTGCACTCGCCTAAACCCACCGTGGCGGCGCTACCCGGCCAGACTTACGCGGGCGGGGCGATTCTCGCGCTGTCGTGCGATTTCCGGGTGATGGCGGCGGGTCCCGAGGAGTCGCCGTATGGGTTCGCGCTGACCGAAGTGAACATCGGCGTCAACCTGCCGTTGTCGATCTTCCACCTGCTGGCGGCGGCGGCCGGACTTCCTCTCGCGCGACGCATGTTCCTCACCGGCGAACCGGCCACTTCGCGCGAGGCGCTGGCGGCGGGTCTGGTGTCCGAGTTGGCCCCGGAGAGCGAGGTCGAGACGCGCGCCGTGGCCTTGGCGGCGAAGCTGGCCGCCAAACCGGCGGCCACCTACGCGCAGATCAAACGGACGATTCTTTTGGGCTGCGGACTCGCCCCAACCGACGACCTAGTCGCCGATGTAGAGGCTTGGTTCACGCCCGAAGCGCAGGAATTCAAGCGTCGAATGCGGGAGAAACTCGCCGGGCGGTAGTGCCTGCACTCGCGTGCTAGATTGCAGGCATGGCGATCCAATAGACCATCCGCAACGTGCCGAAAGAAGTCGACCGCGCCCTGCGGAACCGGCGAAGGAACGCAAGGTTAGCCTCGCTCAACCGGTTGGTGTCGATCATGATTCTCACTGCCACTTTTCCCAGTCGATTTACGACGCATGTCGGCCATAAAGTCTTCCCATTCCGGCGTGGGCTCCCAACTTCCGCAAAGATCGGAAACGTCGCGGTATTTGCGAGGCGGCCAACTCAATCCCATATAGACACCACGCATGAGTGGTGCTAACATTCGGACGTGGCCTTAGTTCCGCCCTATATCGCTTCTCTCCAGCCTTACGTCACCGGACGGTCGATCGACGACGTTCGCCGGGAAACGGGGCTCGACCGGATCGTCAAGCTCGCTTCGAACGAGAATCCGCTGGGGCCGTCGCCCTTGGCGGTAGAGGCGATCGCGCGCGCCGCCCACGATTGCCATCGCTATCCCGACGGGGGCGTGCGTCTCCGCGAAGCGCTCTCGCGCAAGTTCGGAGTGCCGCTCAAGAACATCACCGTCGGATCCGGCAGCGAGGGGATCATGCAGACCATCGTGCGCACGTTCCTGCTCGACGGCGACGAGGTGTTGACGAGCGCCGGAACGTTTACCGGCATTCGCGTTTTGAGCGAAGGCCGTGGCGTGAGCTTCCGTACCGTTCCGCTCGACGGGTGGCGATTCGACTTGCCGGGCATCGCCGCGTCGATCACGGACCGCACCAAGATCGTCTATCTCGCCAATCCCAACAACCCTACGGGCACCATGTTCACGAGCGCCGAGTTCGACGAATTTTACGCCCAAGTGCCGGAGCGCGTTCTGATTATTCTCGACGAAGCGTACTTCGAGTACGCGGCGGGACATCCCGACTATCCGGACTCGTTGCGCTACCGCTACGACAACGCGATCACGCTGCGCACGTTCTCGAAAGTCCACGGCTTGGCGGGCGTGCGGTTGGGATACGGCTTCGCGCACGAGAGCCTGATTTCGTACCTCGAGCGGGTCCGGCTGCCGTTCGAACCTTCGTCGCTCGCCGTGGCCGCCGGAGTCGCGGCGATCGAGGACGAAGAGTTCGTGACGCGTTCGGTCGAGACCAACGCTCGCGAGCGTCGCCGATTGACGCGCGAACTGTCGTTGCTCGGCTATCCGCCGGTTCCGAGCGAAGCCAACTTCCTCTTGATTCCCGACGCCGCGTGGCTCGCGCCCGATCTGCTGAAGCGCGGCGTAATCGTCCGTCCTATGAATTCCTTCGGCCTGCCGGAATGCGTACGCATCACCGTCGGCGCGCCCGAAGAGAACGAGGTGCTTCTCGAATGCCTGTCGCGGATCTTGACGACCGAATCGCAACTCCAGCCGGCCTGAAACTCACCGGCCTCGACCACGTCGAGTTCTACGTGGGCAACGCCAAGCAGGCGGCCCACTATTACCGCACCGCCTTCGGCTTCTCCCTAACCGGTTATCGAGGACCGGAAACCGGCGTACGGGACCGCGTATCGTACCTGCTCGAACAGGGGCACATCCGATTCGTACTCACCGCGCCGTTGCGCCCGGAAGGCGAGATCGCCGAGCATGTCCACCGCCACGGCGACGGCGTCAAGGCGATCGCGCTGGCCGTCGAAGACCCGCGCGACTGGCCGGAAATTCCGCTGTACGGCGATACCGTGCATCGCTTCGTCCGTCCGGGGGAGACCGTGCGGCGGTTCGAGCCCCTCCCCGCCGATCCGCTCGCCAAACCCACGGGCTTGCGCGCGATCGATCACGTTGTCGGCAACGTCGGGTGGGGCGAGATGGATCGCTGGGTCGGTTTCTATCGCGACATTCTCGGCTTCGATCTGTATCAATCCTTCGACGACAAGGACATCTCGACCGAGTATTCGGCGCTGATGTCGAAGGTGATGGCCAACGGCAACGGGCGCGTGAAGTTCCCGATTAACGAGCCCGCCACCGGACGCCGCCGCTCGCAGATCGAGGAGTTTCTGGACTTCTACGGGGGCCCCGGCGTCCAGCACATCGCCATGCTGACGGGCGATATCGTCGCGACCGTCGCGAAGCTCGCGGCGCAGGGCGTCGACTTTCTCCGGGTGCCCCCGGCGTACTACGAGGAACTCGCGCGGCGCGTAGGACGGATCGACGAGCCGCTCGACGAACTGGCGCGGCTGGGCGTTCTCGTCGACCGCGACGAGGAAGGCTATATGCTGCAAATCTTCACGAAGCCGGTCGAGGACCGGCCCACCGTCTTCTTCGAGATCATCCAGCGCAAAGGATCGCGCAGCTTCGGCAAAGGGAATTTCAAGGCGCTGTTCGAGGCCATCGAGCGCGAGCAGGACAAGCGCGGCAATCTGTAAGCCATACTCTGAGCCATGAAGCTCTGCACGTTCGAAGTGCGCACGCCGGTCGGTCGTCATCGCCGATTGGGCGCGGTGACGGACCGGGGGATCGCGGACCTTAACTTCCGTGCGGCGTGCCGGATGGGGCAACGCCTCGCCGACGCGCGCGTTCCCTCGACGATGCGCGCGTTTCTAGAGTACGGCGAGATGGACGAGGCGCTGGCGGCGCTCGAAGTCGAGGCGGAGCGCGGGCCGAACGACGAGCAATTGATCTACTCCCCGGGCGAGGTTCGCCTGCTCGCGCCGATTCCGAATCCCACCTCGCTGCGCGACTTTTTCTCGTTCGAACGGCACGTGAAAGCGGGCTTCGCCAAGCGCGGCGAGCCGATGCCCGACGAGTGGTACCAAATCCCCGTCTACTACAAGTCCGGGCACCACAACATCCTCGGACCGGAGGACGAAGTTCGCTGGCCCGCGTTCACGGAGAAGCTCGATTACGAACTCGAACTCGCCTGCGTGATCGGGCGGGAGAACAAGATCGCGGGATATACGATCTTCAACGACTTCTCCGCGCGGGACATCCAAAGGCGCGAAATGAAGGTCCGGCTCGGCCCCGCGAAGGGTAAGGATTGGGCGTCGGCGCTAGGGCCGGTGCTGGTCACTCCGGACGAAATCGGCGATCCGTACTCGCTGACCATGACGGCGCGCGTCAACGGAGAGGAGTGGAGCCGAGGGACGTCGGCGGACATGCACTGGAAGTTCGAACAGATGATCGAGTTCCTGACCTGGGACGACTTCCTCGTGCCCGGAGATGTCATCGGATCCGGCACCGTCGGCACGGGATGCGGGCTCGAACTCGACCGTTGGATCCAACGCGGCGACACGGTGGAACTGGAAATCGAGCGCATCGGCGTCTTGCGGAATCGTATCGTTTAAGTATGCGGCGTTGGATCCTGATCGCCGGTGCGCTGACGGTGAGCGCGCAGAGTTTCCCCCAAATCGACCGGACGAAAGAAGAGCCGTTTCGGCTGCCCAACGGCAAGCTGCAAAGCGAAGAGATTCTCAAGGCCGACCACGAGCAGACGCTCAAAGATCTCGCCGAGCTGAAGAAGCTCCTCGTGGGGCTGGAAGACGAGCTATCGAAAAACGACCGGCACGTGCTCTCGATCGGCGCGATCAAAAAGCTCGAAGACGTCGAGAAGCTGTCGAAGAAAATCCGCTCGCGGATGACCAAGCGCTAGGGCACGGCCAGAGGTTGCACCTTAGCCCCGGCTTCGAAAGGACAGGGGACGAGATCGCGCCCTTCCGCGCCGCACGCGAGAAACACGCCGCGCGGCGGCGATGGGTGAATTCGCCACGCTTTGCCGTCGCGGTCCAAGTCGAGCAGCCGGGTTTTCGGGCCGGAGCGCGACACCCCCAGGACCCGATGGTCGCTAGTCATGTAAACGCCCTGGAAGAACTCTTCGGAATTCTCCGCTGCGGGAGGCGGAGCGGCCACCGTCGCTCGATGGAGAGGCGCGCCGTCTAGGCCGAACTCGATCCACAAAGAGGCTTCCGGCAGAAACGCGCCGACGCGATCGCTCGACGCGACGATCGCCGCCGTCCCATAGGTAACCGAGAGCGCTGGGTGACTCCTCGGACCGCCGCGCGCCTCGATCTCTCGCCGCGGAAGGTAGCGCCCCAGAACCGTTCCGTCTTGGCGATAACGGTGCACCACTTCCGCCGTGGATAACCCCGCTCCTATTTCGCAGTTGTAGCCGAGACCCCAGATTGTACCGTCACCCGCCACCGCCACCTGCATCATCAAATAAGGGTTGGTCCTGATAATCTTCTCGACGCTGCCGTTCGCGCCAGTAACTACAAGCATCGCCGCCGGTCGCCCATCGTTCGACACGGCTAATGCCGTGAAGACGGCACGCCCACCTCGATCAAGCACCGCGCCCGAATAGACATTGATTCCAGACGCGTCCGGTAAATCGATCCGGATGGGAAGGGATTGACCAGCAGGCCCAAACCGCCTGGCGTGGGGCGCACCCGGACTGGGCCGGGAAGCTACCACCAAAACGAAGCCCTTATCGTAAAGCGGCGTCCGAATGGGACCGTCTACATCAAGGCGCGTCGCCAAGGTCAACTCGGGTTGCCCCGCGAATCCTAAGGTAGAAAAAGAAAACAGTATTAACGTGCGCACTTGAGCCTCCTTCAGATACCGCAATCGCAATATTTGTTGTGGCAGATCGTATCCACCAGACATTGCAATTGATGACATGGACTAGAGGGAGGGTAGTGGTTGTAAGGCGGCGTGTTCGGAATGCCATTACACGATTGAAGTACTGGATCCCGAAGCCCGCGATCACACTTTACGAGATTTCCGTCGTCGTCGTCGTAAGTCTGGCCACACGGCTCGAAACTGATTTTCCAGTTGCAACCGTCGCATGGGCCGAACTGCATAGGTACGGGCTTTGCCAAGAGGTTGCCAGTCAGTTCGCCTGGAAACGATCCGCACGATGCACGAGGACCCTTGAGGTTACGCGAAAAGGCGTTGGCCCCTCTATGGGAGCCAATACCTTCGAATACAGAGCCAATACTGACGGGATGATCTCCACTCTGAACGACTCGATTTTTCCCTTCATGCTTGATTGCTGCGACAAGACCGGTAGGAACGCCGTCGAGAGCAAGAAGAGAACTTAACGCAAGAAAGGCCATTAGTCTCGGTTGCTTTGCGCTCATGGCGGTACTATACGCCCCCCCCCAGGCGTGTCAAGAAAAATTCTTGTTACACGAAGATGACGACTTCGCGCCGTCGAGTGTTGATCGCGACGGGAGGAAAGTCTAGTACCTAGGCACGCCCGGGTCCACCGAAACGCTCCATAAGTCGATGCCGCCCGCGAGGCTTTGGCAGTTCTCGACGCCTTGCCCGCGCAGCCAATTCGCGGTGTTCAAGCTCCGCATGCCGTGGTGGCAATAGACGACCAGCGGGGCCTCGGACGCCATCGCGTCCAGCTCTTGCAGGTTCGCCGGAACCGTATTCATCGGCACCAGACGCGATCCTTCGATGCGAGCGGTCGCGTGCTCGTGCGGCTCGCGTACGTCGATCAGGTGCAGTTTCTCGCCCGCGGCGAGGCGGCGTTTCAATTCGGCGGGCGCGATTTCCAGCGGCGGCATGGCCCTATTCTAAAGACATGCGCCCGCTGCTGGTGGCCGCGCTGGCGGCCAACGCCTTCGCGCAACCCTCCCGAGAAACGCTCGCGTCGTTCGAAAAAGTCTGGTCGACCGTTCAAGAACGGTACTGGAATCCAGCCCGTTTAGAAACGATCGGCTGGAAGAAAATTCACGACGACTATCGCGCGAAAGTGGAGCGCGCGCCCGACGACGCGGCCGCCGCGCGGCTGATGAACGAAATGCTGGGGCTGCTGGGTCAGTCGCATTTCGCGGTGCTGTCGGGTGGCGACGGCGACGCGATGGATCTGATGGCGATCCCCGAGGGCGACGGCGCGACGGGCATCGATCCGGTGGTAGTCGGCGAATCGGTACTCGTGATGCGCGTCGAACCGGGCAGTCCCGCGCTCGCCGCCGGGGTGCGTCCCGGTTGGGAGATCGCGAAAGTCGGGTCGAGCGATATCCAAGCTCTCGCCAAGCGCGTCATGAGCGGGAAACGCGCGCTGCGCCAGCGGACGCTGCTGTTACGAGCGCTGGTGATGTCGCGGCTGGCGGGCGTTCCTAAGACGTCGGTAACGACCGTGTTCGTGGACGGAGCGGGGCGAAAGGTCGTGCGTTCGATTTCGCGCGCGCAGCCCACGGGCCGGGCGGTTCGCTTCGGACACATGACACAGACGCTCGAGTTTGCGGCACGGCGCGCCGCGCCCGATATCGGGCAAGTGCGGTTCAACATCTTCCTCGATCCGCCCGGGCTCATGGGCGGCATCGAGAAAGCCGTCAAGTCTTGCATCGGAACGTGTAAGGGATTCGTGATCGACGTGCGGGGCAATCCCGGCGGACTCGCGATTCTCGCGTCGGGTATCGCCGGATTTTTCATCGACGAGCCGGATAAAAAGCTCGGCACGCTGTACCAGCCGGGAGTGACGTTGAAGCTGGTCGTCAATCCGCGCGTCGAGACGTTCCCGGGACCGCTGGCCGTCTTGGTCGACGAAGCTTCGGTTTCGACTTCGGAGATTCTTGCGGGCGGCTTGCAGGACTTGAAACGTGCGCGGATTTTCGGCACGCGCACGGCGGGCGCGGCGCTGCCCTCGAACGTCGAGCGGCTGCCCAACGGCGATCTGTTCCAGTACGCCGTCGCCGACTATATTTCCGAGGGCGGACAGACGCTCGAAGGGCGCGGTGTGACGCCCGATCAGGTCGTCGAGATTAACCGCGAAGCGCTGTTGAAAGGCAGCGATCCGGTTTTGGCCGCCGCGATAAACTGGATTCGTGCGCAGCCTCAGCGTTAGTCTTCTCGCGGCCGTTTCCGCGCTCGCGCAAGCCCCCACCGCCGAATCGATTCTCGACCGCTTCGTCGAAGTCACCGGCGGCAAAGCCGCCTACGAGCGCGTCAAGGGCGAGACGATGACCGGCACGATGGAGATGAAGGCCCAAGGCGTGAAGGGCAAAACGGTCAGCTATCGCGGGCCGAACTTGAAGTCCTACATGGCAATGGAAATCGAGGGCGCGGGTAAGATCGAGCAGGGCGTGGTGGACGGCGTGGCTTGGGAGAAGTCGGCGATGAACGGTCCGCGCATCAAGACGGGCGAAGAGCGGGCGTTCCAGATTCGCGAGGCGCTGATCGCGCGCGACGCGCATTGGCGCGAGGCCTACGAAAAGGCCGAACTGCAAGGCGAGGAAGCATGCGGCGACGCCACCTGCTACAAGCTCCTGCTCGCGCCCAAAGGCGGCGGGCGGCCGGAAACGCATTTTTTCGACAAAGCCACCGGACTGCGCGCGAAGACCACCACCGTGCTCAGCACCCAAATGGGCGACTTGCCGGTCGAAATGCTGTTTAGCGAGTACAAAGAATTCTCGGGTCTGAAGGTTCCCACCAAAACGGTGAATAAGATGGCGGGCCAGGAATTTCAACTGCTCGTCAACTCGGTGGACATCGGACCCGTCCCCGTCGAAAAGTTCGCCTTGCCGCCCGACGTGAAAGCGCTGGCCGTCAAATCCGGCGCGTCGAAGAAATAGCTACGCGGGCGCTTCGGCTTTCTCGAAGGTCGCGTTCCACGCCGCCTGCATTTCGGCGGGCGGCACGTCGCGAATATGCGTGGCGAGAAACCATGAAAAACCGAACGGGTCCGCCACCATGCCTACCCGATCGCCGTAAAATTCGTCGATCACCGGACGCATCGGCGTCGCGCCCGCCTTTACCGCCCGCTCCACCGCCGCGTCGGCGTCGGGCAAATAAAGCATCATTTTCACGGGCGATCCGCCGACGGTCGGCGGGCTGAGCGCGCCGAAATCGGGATACTCGTCCGAAAGCATCAACCGCGAATCGCCGATCTCGATTTCGGCGTGGCCGATGCGGCCGTCGGGCGCGGTAAGCCGGTACAGTTCGCGAGCGCCGAACGCTTCACGATAGAAGGCGAGCGCGGCGGCGCAATCGTGGACGGTGAGATAGGGGATGGCCGTGTGACAGCCTTGGGGTCGGAAGTTTTCGTGGTGCATAATTGATTTACATTATGTAAAGTAATTAGGTCTATGTCAACGAAAAAACCTCGTGGACGGCCGCGCAACGAAGAAACGCGCGAAGCCATTCTGCGCGCGGCGCGCGACCTGCTCGAAAAGGGCGGGCTAGGCGCGGTGACGGTGGAAGCGATCGCGGCGCGGTCCGGAGTGAGCCGCCCGACGATCTATCGCGATTGGCCCAACGCGCACGCGGTGGCGATGGCGGCGTTTCTCGACGCGGACGCGACGCCGAAGCCGGGGCGCACTTCGGGCTCGGCGACGATCGACCTAGCCGCCCACCTACGGCAAGTGGCGGAGACGTTCGCCTCGCGAACCGGGCGCAGCGTCGCCGCGATGATCGCCGCTTCGCAATCGGAAACCGAGTTGGCGAAAGCGTTCCGGAATAACTTCATCGTCGGTAGCCGGGAGGAAGGCCGCAAGTTGCTCGATCGAGCGGCGGTTCAGGGCGAGATTCGCTCGGATATCGATTTCGAAGCGGCGCTCGACCTGCTGTACGCCCCGCTGTACTTCCGGCTTTTGGTGGGCCACGGGAAATTGGACGGGGCGTTCACCGACGCGATCGTCGCGCTCGCGCTGGGCGGCTTACGTCGGTTCCCCGACGGGGATCGATAAGCCGAATATCCGCGCTATCCAAGGCGCGATCGACGGACCGAGATTTCGCGGCAAACGGTGTTTTCCGGGGATCAGCCGATACTCGACGTCGCTTGCGTGAAGTCGCAAGCGCGACTCGAACTTCGCGACATGATCGCGGGAGTAGAACTCGTCGTCCTCGCGCGCGATATGCAGCAGCGACGCGGCGATCGGCTGTAGCGGCAAAGTTTCCCAGTCCTTCGGCACTCCGCCGCAAATGCCAAGCACGGCGCGGACGGCGCTAGGATGCGTTCCGGCGAAGCGATAATTCAGGCCCACCGGTTGGGAGAAGCCCATCAGCAGCGTCCGCTCGGGTCGAGTTCCGACGGCGACGCGAAGATCGTCGAGCAGCGCGAGCAGAATCTCGTGGTGGCGCTCGATGGCCGCGCTCCAATTCTCCACCGTGCCCCAGTTGTAACCGATTTCGGAGAATGCTTTGAAAGGCGTGAGCGAGAACTCGTTGGGGGCGTAGGGAGCGGCGATCCACGCGGAGGGTCCGAGAAGCTTACGAGTGTAATCCACCATCGCGTCCGGCGCCTGTCCGTAGCCGTGTAAGGCAACCGCCACCAAGCCGTCGCCGGGCGATTCCGGCGGACTAAGACGGTAGCGCAGAGTCTGCCGGATGGATAGAGTACGGGTGGTCAAGGGCGCTCCGGTTTTCTAGAAATGTACACGAAGCGGTCGATAAGCGCTATGTGGTCATGGCGGAAGCCGTGCGCCAAGCCTTCATTTTAGGTAAGAATATGAGTCTGATTCCCGGACCGCAAGCATCGATGTTGAATCTCCGCATAGCCCTCGAACGCGTCGGCGGAGACCAGGAACTGTTGCAAGAGGTGGCGAAACTCTTCCTCGACGATTGCCCGCGCGCCCTGACCGAAATCCGGACGGCGATCGAGGGCGGCGACGCCAAGCGCCTGGAGCGGGAGGCGCATTCACTCAAGGGATCCGTGGCGAACTTCGGCGCCGATTCGGTAGTCGAGGCCGCCTACGATCTGGAGACGATGGGACGGCTGGGAAATCTTTCGCAGGCGCTGGGCCACTACGAGCGCCTGGAGGTGCATCTGCGCACGCTCGAGCCCGAGTTACAACGTCTGGCGAGTAGCTAGAACTCCCGCGAAATCCGCCAAGAGAGCATCGGGAACGACCCGCCCGAGCGGCGTCCGAATCCCGCGCCCGCCTGGACGTTCACGCGCGACCGCCGCCAGTGCGCTTGCGGCATAAACAGGAACGATCGCGGCTCCACCGCCCGGCCTTTCCAGTTGAACTCCGCGCCCAACGTGACATCGCGGGACTGTTTTCGGAAAAACGTATGGTTCACGAGCGGAGCGACGCCCACGGCCTCAGAGCGCTCTCGCCGCGCGCCCGCCATCGAGAACGTACTCCACCGGGAGTTCCAGCGGTAGCCGACCAGGTGCAGCGCGTCGATCTGGTGGCCGCCTTCGCCCGCCACTTCGCCGATCGCCTGCACGCCGTGGACGAACCGGCCCTTCCAAGTCCCCGGCAGCGTCGCTTGGATCGCAGCCTTATAACTCTCGACGCCGCGATTCCGCAAGGGCAATTCGAACTCGATGCCGCACCCGTCGGCGAAAGTGTACTCGACCTCCGGCGCCCAATACAACGCCCGGGAACGGTCGAACGGAACCCGGAACAGGGAGTTGATCTCGAATTCCCCCCGCTTGGCGCCGAGGGGACGGACCAGATCGAACACCATCGGCTCCGGGATGCGGGGGCGCACGCTCGAAAGAGTGCCCTCGTCCGGATCGTGCGGCGCCGTTCCCGTGGGCTGCTGCAACACCAGGTTTAGAATCGCGATAGAAATCGGGGTCACCGAATGGTTCGCCTCCTACTGCTATTCTAGGAATTTCCCTTCCACCGATACTCATGCCATCTCCCGCTCTTCAGGAAATCGTCTGCGCTCATAGCCCCGACTCGGACGACGCTTTCATGTTCTACGCGCTCGCCACGCGGAAACTGCGGTCGAGCTTGGTGAACTTCAAGCACGTCCTTTCGGATATCGAAACTTTGAACCAAAAGGCCCGGGCGGGCGAGTACGAACTGACGGCGATCTCCTACCACGCCTACCCGTATGTCGCGGACAAGTACCGGCTGATGGCCGCCGGTTCGAGCGTCGGCGACGGCTACGGGCCGATGATTATCGCCACGTCTGCTATGGATCCGGCGGCGCTGAAGGGCAAGCGGATCGCGGTTCCCGGAAAGCTCACGACGGCGTTTTTGGCGCTGCAACTCTATCAACCGGACTTCGTTCCGGTGATGACGCCTTTCGACCGAATTCCCGACGCGGTGAGCGAAAAGGCCGTGGACGCCGGGCTGGTGATCCACGAAGCGCAATTGACGTTCTCGAAGGGCGGATTCCACAAGGTAGTCGATCTCGGCGCGTGGTGGAAGCAGCGCCATAATCTGCCGTTGCCGCTCGGCGCGAACGCGCTGCTGCGCTCGCTCTCCGAACCGGTCCAGCGCGAATGCTGCCGGTTGATGCGCGAGAGCATTCAGTACGCGCTCGACAATCGGGAGCAGGCGCTCGAATACGCGATGCAGTTCGCCCGCGACATGGATCCCGCACTGGCCGACAAGTTCGTCGGCATGTACGTCAACCACGACACGGTGGACGCGGGAGAGCGCGTACCTAAGGCGGCGCAGTTGCTGCTCGACGAAGGCCATGCGGCGGGCCTGATCCCCCACAAAGTCGAACTAGACTTCATACGATAGAAGCATGACCGGCTTGGCGGCGCTGGCGCTGCTTTGGGTATCGCAGGAGACACCGGTTCCGGAATCCGGACCGCGCGACCGAATCCGGGCGATCCGCGCGCTGACGCGCGAAGGCGCCCCCGCGATCGAGAAAATCGCGCCGTATTTGAGCGACGGAGAAGCGACCGTGCGGCTCGAAGCGGCCAAGGCGATCGGCGATATCGGTACCAATCGCGCGCTCGATCCTCTACTGAAAGCGGTCCCGGACCCCGATCCGGAAGTGGCGAATCGGGCGGCGGCGGGGATTGTCAATTTCTACGCGCCGGGCTATCTGAAGGCGAGCGCCTCGCGGGCCGCCGGTATGGCGATCGAGCCCTGGATCGAAGTTCGGCCGGAGGTGGTGGCGGCGTTAGGGAAGGCCCTATCGTCCGACCGGGATCTCGGCGTGCGAGCGAATATGGCGCGGGCGCTGGGCGTCGTGCGCGGGCGGGCGGCTCTCGACGATTTGCATGGCGCGCTGCGGTCGAAGGACACGTCGCTGATCGGCGAGTCGTTGATCGCGCTCGAAAAAATCCGCGACCCGCGTTCGGCGGAGCGGGTGGTGTTCCTGTTTCGCGACCCGGACGAGAGCGTCGCCTCGCGCGCGCTGGAACTCGCGGGACTGTTACGCGCGGTGGAGCAAGTGCCGGAGATCGAATCGGCGTACGCGCGCTCGACCAGCGCGAAAGTGCAGCGAGCGGCGATCCTGGCGCTAGCCCTGATCGGCGACCCGCGCGGCAAACCTTACTTCGTCCAGGCGATAGACCATAAGGACGACGGCTTGCGGGCGGCCGCCGCGGAAGGTCTAGGACGGCTCGGGGATCTCGAAAGCCAGCCCCGCTTGACGCAGTGTCTCGACGAAGAACGGAAGATGCCGCCTCGTCTGGCTTGCGCGTTCGCGCTGGCGGCGGGCGGACGGCTGGAGGCGGGCGAAGCAAGCCCGCTGACGATTCTGGTGGGCACGCTCAACTCTCGAGCGTGGAGAGGCGTCGCGGAGGCCTATCTGGCGGAGTTAGCGCGCAAGAAGAGCGTCCGTACGATTCTGGAGCAAGCGGTAGGCGGGGCGAACAAAGACGAAAAGCTGGCCATAGCGCGAATCCTCGGCGAAACCGGCGACTCAACGACGATTCCGGTGCTCGAAAGACTCTCGCGGGATAGCGACTCGGACGTGATCGAAACGGGGATGCGGGCCTTGAGAGCGCTCAAGGCCCGGCTGTAAACCCCGAAAAAACTACTTCGCTTTTTTCTGCTTCTGCTGACCGACGCGGACCTTAAACTGCTTCGCCTGCTGTTCCGCGTATCCTTTCCAATCGAACCGCTTGGCGGCGTCGGAAATGTAGGCGGCGACATCGGCGTCCTTGGGCAGGACGGCCATCAGACTCGCGGACTGGCTCCCGTCGGGACTGGTGATCTTGTAACGCTTTACGTTGGGGATAGCCATAACTTTTTTAGTTTAGCGCAGGTCCCCTAGAGTCGCTCGTCTTTCGGCGCCGCGCCGAGCGTCACCTTCATCTTCACTCGCCGCCCGCCCCGGAAAAGCGTCAATTCCAAGGGGTCGCCCGCGCGTTTCCGGGATAAGGCGCGGCTGATCGCGTCGAGCCGGTCCACCGGTTTCCCGTCGATCTCCATGATCAAGTCGCCGCCGACGCCGATGCGCGCGTTGCCCAATTCCTCGACCTGCCTCGGTCCGCGAATGCCCGCCCCTTCCGCAGCCGAACCGCGCGTGACGTCCTGCACCAGCAAGCCTCCGTCGGCCGGCAGTCCGAGCGCCTCGGCCAGATCGCCCGCCACGTACACTACGCTAACGCCCAGGCGCGGCGGGGCGTAAGTACGGCCGGCTTGGTAATCGTCGAGCATCGTCTTGGCGCGGTTAATCGGCATCGCGAATCCGATCCCAATATTGCCGTTGGGACCCAAGATCGCGGTGTTGATGCCGATCACGTTGCCCTGGCTGTCGAGCAGCGGCCCGCCCGAGTTGCCGAAATTAATCGCTGCGTCGGTCTGAATCAGGCCTTCGAGTTCGCGCCCGCTTTGGTCGGCGATCGTGCGCCCCATCGACGAGATGACGCCGACGGTCAGCGTTCCTTCGAGGCCGAACGGATTCCCTATGGCCAGCACCTTTTGCCCTACCTGCAGGTTCTCGGAATCGCCCATCTTGAGATACGGCATTCCGACGCGCGGCTCGATTTTCAGCAGCGCGAGATCGTTCGCCGGATCGCGTTCGAGCAGCGTCGCCTTGTACTTCGTCTTGTCGGCCAAGGTGACCGATAACTGCCGCCCGCCCTCGATGACGTGATTGTTCGTCAGAATGTGGCCTTTGGCGTCGATGATGAATCCGGATCCGCTGCCGGTGCGCGGGACGATCTCCATAAACCAGTTGCGCTGATAAACGGTACTGGTGACGTTGACCGTCGCTCCATGAGCGCGTTTGTAGACGTCAATGTTGTTCATCTCGTCGCCGTTGAGTCCGGCGGACTGGGCGACCGTGGGCGCGGTGTAGATCGGATCCCGCGCGGAGGACGCGGCGGGGGCGAAGATGTCGCGAAGACTCCGCGAACCCGCCGAAGTGACGTAATAGAAACCGCCCGCGAGCAACGCCGCGATAAGAAAAACTCTGGCCTTCATGAACTCTTTCTCCGGGAATCGAGGCGCTCGAAGATTCGAAGGGTCTGGGACCGGGTGTCCTCGAAAGTTCCCGACGTGTCGATTATATAGTCCGCGTGACGCCGTTTTTCCTCCTGCGGCATTTGACGGGCGAGGCGGGCGCGCACATCGGCTTCCCGCGCTCCGGGGCGCGACATCGCCCGGGCGAACTGAACCTCGGGATCGCACAGCGTGAGCACGATGGCGTCGAACGATTTCGCCGACCCCGTCTCGATCAAGATCGCCGCCTCGACGACGGCGATCGAATCCTGTGGAAGCGACGCCATCCAAGCCGCTTGCCGGGCTCGCACGGCGGGGTGAACGATCGAATTCAACCGGGCCAGCGCTTCGGCGTCGGCGAACACGCGCGCGGCGAGTTGCGTCCGATCCGTGGTTCCGAACTCCCGCTCGACTTCCGCCGCCGCTTCCCCGTCCGGCGCGATCGCCGCTCGTCCCGCGTCGTCGGCCTTGAATAAGTGGCAGCCGAGTTCGACCAAGATTTCGCCGACGAAACTTTTGCCGGTCGCGAGGCCGCCCGTCAAGCCCACCCGCAGCATGGCTATCGGACTCGGCGCTCGGCGGACTCGACCGTGTTTCGCATCAGCATCGCGATGGTGAGCGGTCCGACTCCGCCCGGAACCGGCGTATACGCCGAGGCGAGTTCCCGGGCCGCCGCTTCGTCGATGTCGCCGACCACTTTGCCGTCCACCCGGTTGATGCCCACGTCGATCAGAATAGCGCCCGGCCCAATGTGATCGCGGCCGAGAAACGCCGGACGCCCCAGCGCCGCCACCAGAATGTCCGCCCGTTCGCATTCGCGCGCCAAGTTAGACGTGCGAGAGTGGCAAATCGTCACGGTGGCGTTGGCGTGCAAGAGCAGCAAGGCCATAGGCTTGCCCACGATGTCGCTGCGGCCGACGACCACGGCGCGTTTTCCGGCGGGATCGATGCCGTTCCGGCGCAGCAGTTCCATCACGCCGTTCGGAGTGCACGGGCGCGGCGCGGGCGCGTTCTCCACCAGCTTTCCGGCGTTTAGGGGATGAAAGCCGTCGACGTCCTTGGCGGGGTCTACCGCGTGCAGCACCGCACGGCTGTCGATGTGCGCGGGCAAGGGCATCTGGACGAGGATACCGTCGATCTCCGGCCGCGCGTTGAGTTGGCGAACCAAATCCAGCAACTCACCGGTCGAGATCGAGGCGGGCGGCGTCAGCTTCTCGCTGAACATGCCGAGTTCGCCGCAAGTCTTGACCTTGTTCCGGACGTAAATTTCGCTGGCTGGATCGTTACCCACCAAGACGACGGCGAGGCCGGGCGGGCGCGGCAGCGCGGCGATGCGCGGCCTCAGTTCGGCGAGAATTTCGTCGCGGACGCGTTTGCCGTCCAGAATGCGGGCCGACATCGAGGAGTTAAGCCCGCGCCCCAAGCGCCGGTTGGGGTGGATGGGTGCGCAGTCGCGAATGGTAGATCGCCGCGCCGATCGCCATCAAGACCACCGCGGCGGCCGAAATCCGGGGTTCGAGGATGAAGCCGTAGACGGTCATCCAAAAGCCGACCGCCATGAAGATTAGCGGCATCAGGGGCCAGGCGAAGCTCACCACGCCGAGCTTCGTCCAGCCCTCGCGCTTGCGGAATCCGAACAGCGACGCGACGGTCATCACGGCGAAGAAATTCAGGGTCATCCCGATAAAGGTCAGCAACGCCGGGAACGGTGTCAAGGTCATGAGGATCGAAATCGCGCCTTGCAGGAGGATCGCCGGAACGGGCGTATGCCAGCGTTCGTCCACCGAGGCCGCCAGTTGCAAGAAAGCGCCGTTTTTCGCCATCGCGTAGTAGACGCGCGGGCCGACGGTGACCATCGCGTTGACCGTAGGAACCAGCGACAGCGCCATGGCGGCGCTAAACACGCCCGCCACACCCGAACCGAACAGCTTCGAGGCGGCCAGCGATCCGATGGCGAGCACGCCTTTCATTTCGCCCAGCGGCGCGGCGTAGACGAACACCAGGTTGAGCGCTAGAAACAGAATCGCGACCAGCGTCGTGCCGATCGTGAGCGCCAAAGGCAGCGTGCGCGCCGGTTGTTTTAATTCCTCGGCGATGTACGTCGCCGCGTTCCAGCCCGAATAGCTCATGTAGATGAAGCAAAGGCTGATGGCGAATTGGGCGAAGATCGGCGTCGTCGAAGTACGTTCGGTCGATTGCGTCAGGTTGCCCCAATCGCCCGTCCCCGCCGCGACACCGAGCAGGATGAAGGCGATCAAGACGGAGAGCTTCGCGGCAGTCAATACGTTCTGGAAGCGCGCGGCGCGTAGCGCCCCGAAAACGTTGAGTAGCGTGAGAGCGCCGATCAGAAGGGCCGCTACCAATTGCGCGCCGCCGACGCGGAAGGTAAACCATTCCGGTCCGAGCGTCGTGCCCGGGCCTTTCAGCGCGGGAAAGAAATAGCCGAGGTAACCCGCGAAGGCGAGCGCGGCGGCGGCGATCGGCGCGGAGAATCCCGCGAAGAGCGACGCCCAGCCGGTCATGAATCCCCAAACCGGCCCGTAAGCCTGCGTGAGGTATACGTATTCGCCGCCCGAAGACGGGAAATTCACGCCCAACTCCGAGTAACAGAACGCGCCCGCCAACGCCACGATCGCGCCGACAATCCAGATCCCGAAGAACCAAGCGGGCGAGCCGAGATCGCCCGCGAGGAATCCGCTGGCGGTGAAAATTCCCGTACCCACCATGTTCGAGACGACGATGGCGGTCGCGCTGACCACGCCTAATTGGCGCAGGAGCGGCGCGGGAGCGTTCATAGGAGGATTGTACGGGATTAATCGAGGTCGAGCACGAGGCGCAGCGCGGCGTCGACGCGACCCATGTCGGCGGGGGAGAGGCGGCCGACGAATCGGCCTACCTTCGATCTCGGTTGCGAATAAATCTTGTCCACCATACAACTGGATGTCCGGATCAGTCCGTTCAACGGAGTGGGTTCGATGCGCGGCCGCAACGGTCCGTCGCCTTCCATGTCCGAACTGAGTGGGCATAAGACGACGCTGGGATAAAAATCGTTGATCGCATTCGATTGAACGATTACGGTGGGCCGCGCTTTGCCGTACTCTCCCTTCGCCGCCGAGACGACGATGTCGCCGCGAGTCATGGACGCCGAATCTCGGCGGGCTCGATCTCCGCCCAAATATCTTCGACGGCGTCTTCGATCACCCGATTCCAATAAGCGACATCGGGATTAGTCTTATCGCTCTCGGCGATCCGAAGAGCGTCCGCCCGGAGTTTCGCCGAACGTTCCTCCTTCTCGGCGCGCTTGAGCGATTCTTCGAGTAGCGTGTTTATCAGAGCGTTGCGATTCGTCTTTAGCTTCTTCGCGCGCTGGTCCAGTTTTCGCCGAAGATCCAGATTCGTGCGAACGGATAGGGTGGCGCTGGGCATATTCGCAAAGTAACACACAATGCAACACAAATTGTTCTACGTCTCCGGTCGGGTGCAGGGCGTCGGCTACCGCGCGTTCGTTCGCAAGCACGCGATCGCCCTGGGACTAACCGGCTACGCGAAGAATCTCGCGGACGGGCGCGTCGAAGTGCTGACTACGGGCCCCGGAGAAGCGCTCGAAACTCTCGCTGGATATTTGCGCCATGGACCTCCGTGGGCGGAGGTACGGCACGTCGAGGAGCGCGAAGGGGTCCCGGCAAGTTACGATGACTTTCTGATTCGATGAAAGATATTCAAGGCCTCATCCGCGAAGTCAAAGACTTCCCCAAACCCGGCATCAACTTCTACGACATCACGACGCTCCTTAAAGACCCCACCGGTTTGCAGCGAACGCTAGGCGCGCTGAAGGTGGCGGTGGGCGGCTTACGCATCGACAAAGTGATCGGGATCGAGTCGCGGGGATTCTTCTTCGCGCCCGTGCTGGCCTATTCGCTGGGCGTAGGCTTCGTACCTGTGCGAAAACCCAAGAAACTGCCCGCCGATACGGTGTCGGTGGAGTACGCGCTCGAATACGGCACGGACCGTCTCGAAATGCACCGCGACGCCATCGCGCCCGGCGAGCATGTCCTGATCGTGGACGACGTCCTCGCCACGGGCGGCACGGCGTCGGCGGTGGCGGAGTTGGTCGAGAAAGTCGAGGGCCGAGTCTCGGCGCTGGTGTTCGTCATCGAACTCGATTTCCTCGACGGACGCTCGAAACTTGGAGAACGCCCGATCGTTTCGCTGCTGCATTACTGATGCGGACGGTCGAGGTCAAAGCGTTCGCGAAGATCAATCTGGGATTGGCCGTTCTCGGCAAGCGCCCGGACGGCTACCACGACATGGCGACCGTCTTCCACACCATTACGCTCGCCGACCGGATTCGCCTCTCCTTCGCCCCCGCGCGGCGCACGAAGATCGAAGTGTCGTCGAGCGTCCCGATTTCCGGGGAAAACGTCGCGGCCCGGGCGGCACGAGCGGTTCTCCGGGACACGCGGACCGCCGGAGCCGTCGAAATTCATATAGACAAGCGAATTCCCATGGGCGGCGGGTTGGGCGGCGGATCGACCGACGCGGCGGCGGTGCTGCTAGCGTTGCCCGCGCTGATCGGAAAACCGCTGCGCGATTCGGCGAGCCTCGCTCTCGAACTGGGCTCCGACGTCCCGTTTTTCTTGCGCGGTGGCTGCGCGCTGGGGCTAGGGCGGGGTGAGGAGCTCTATCCGCTGCCCGACCTCGCAGGTCCGCACGGATTGCTGGTCGCCCCGCAAGTCCATGTATCGACGAAAGATGCCTACGCGGCTCTAGGGCGCGAATTGACACCGGATCGCAACTTTCCTATTCTAGAAAGGTTGCAGTCGCTCGCCTGGGCGATCGAGGCGCGTGCGCCACGAGAAGACTGGGCCGGCGATTGTAGGAACGACTTCGAAGAAGTCGTGTTCCGCCAATACCCCGTCTTGAAACGGTTGCAGCGAAAGCTGGCCGCGGCGGGGGCGGCTCCGGCGAGAATGACCGGAAGCGGAGCGGCGTTGTTCGGGTTTTTCCCGGATGCGTCCGCGGTCCAGGCGGGTCGTGAGAAGTTAGGGGCGGTTTCCTCCGTACCCTTTTCCCTCTTGCGCCGTTCTGCGTACCAATCCTATTGGCGGCGTTGGCTACGTGGATACGATGCGTTTCGACCGGCTAAAAATCATCTCGGGCAACGCGAATCTTACGCTCGCGCGTGAGATCTGCGAGCGTTTGTTCGTCGATTTAAGCGAGGCCCGCGTCGAAAAGTTCGCCGACGGCGAAAGCTACATCCAGATCAAGGAAAACGTTCGCGGGGCGGACGTCTTCGTCGTACAGCCCACCTGCACACCCGTTAATCATCACCTCATCGAGCTGCTGCTGATCATCGACGCCCTCAAGCGGTCGTCGGCGGACCGGATCACCGCCGTCCTGCCTTATTTCGGTTACGCCCGGCAGGACCGCAAGGATCAGCCGCGGGTGCCGATTTCGGCGCGCGTGGTGGCGTCGCTGCTCGAACGGGCGGGCGCGGATCGGATTCTCGCGCTCGATTTACACGCGGCGCAGATCCAAGGATTTTTCGACATCCCCGTCGATCATTTGTTTTCGACTCCCGTGATGCTCGACCATTTCAACGCCCAGAAAATCGAGGACCTCACCGTGGTCTCGCCGGACGCGGGCGGCGTCGAGCGCGCTCGGGCGTTCGCCAAACGGTTGAACGCTCCGCTGGCGATCATCGACAAGCGGCGCGATCAGCCGAACGTGGCCGAGGTGATGAATATCATCGGCGACGTCGAAGGCCGGCACTGCCTGATGGTGGACGACTTGATCGATACCGCCGGCACTCTGGTGAAGGGCGCGGACGCGCTGCTTGCGCAAGGCGCGCGCGCGGTGTCGGCTTGCGCCACGCACGGCGTGCTGTCCGGTCCGGCGGTGGAACGAATCACCAGTTCCCGGCTGCAAGAAGTGGTTTTGACGAATTCGATTCCCGCGCGCGAGGAAGCGCTCGCGTGCCCGAAGATTACCGTCCTTTCCGTGGCTCCGCTGCTCGCGCGAGCGATCCAGTCGATCCACGGGGAGACGTCGATTAGCGTTTTGTTCGAGTAAGGAAACACCATGCGTAAAGACATCACCATCGTGGCCGACGAGCGGCCGTTGCGCGGCGGAGCGGAGGCGGGCCGTTTGCGGCGGCAGGGCAAGAGTCCGGCGACGGTCTACGGGCCGGGCCGCGACGCCATCGCGGTCTCGGTCAATCCCAAAGAGCTGAATAAGATTTTGCACAGCTCTACGGGACACAATACGATCTTCAATCTCGATATCGCGGGTAAGGAAACCACGCCGGTGATGATCGTCGACTGGCAGCACGACCCCGTGCGCGGCAGCTTGATGCACGTCGATCTGAAGCGGATCGACCTCGAGAAGCGCATCGTCGTGAAAGTTCCGGTGCACACCGAAGGCGACCCGAAGGGCGTGAAACTGCAGGGCGGTTCGTACGAAGTCGTCAATCGCGAGGTCGAAATCGAATGCCTCCCCGACGAGATTCCGGAGAACTTCACCGTGAACGTCGCGGAATTGATGTTGAACCAGTCCGTGCGCGCGGGCGACCTTCCGTTGACCGGGACGATGAAGCTGCGGACCGCCGCCGATTTGCTGATTTCGCACGTCGTAGCGCCGAAGGCGGAAGCGGCGGCTCCGGCGGACGCGGCGGCTCCGGGGGCGGCCGAACCCGAGGTGATCAAGAAGGGCAAGAAGGAAGAGGCCGCGGCCGACGGCGCTGGCGCGGACGCGAAGAAGAAGAAATAGCTTGTGGCGGGGCGGTGGATCGTCGTCGGGCTGGGAAATCCGGGTCCGGAATACGAATGGACACCCCACAATCTGGGTTTTTTAGCGGTGGACCGGTTCGCGGAACGCAACGGCGTCCGCCTCCATCGCAAGGAATGTTTGGCGCTGGTGGGCGGCCGCGAGGAACTGACGGTCGCCAAGCCGCAGACGTACATGAACGAGAGCGGCGGATCGGTAAGGCAGTTACTCGCGAAGTACGAGTTTTCGCCCGGCGAGTTGCTGCTGGTGTACGACGAGTTGGCGCTGCCTTGGGGGCAGTTGCGGATCCGGCCGTCGGGATCGGCGGCGGGGCATAACGGAGTGAGTTCGGTGATCCGGTCCGTGGGAACGCAGGATTTCCCCCGGGTACGGATCGGCTGTCATCCCGGCCCGGACCGGCGGGGCGGCAAGGATTATCTGCTCTCGCGAATGCCGCGGGGGCTGGAGAAGGAAGTGGACGAGACGCTGGACCGCGCGGCCCAAGCGATCGAGTCCGTAATCGCCGAGGGCGTCGAAAAGGCCATGGCGAGGTTCAACCGGAAGGTAGAGCCCGCCGCGCCCGAGGCTTAAGAGAGGAAGCATGAGGCTTTACGAAGAAGTGTTTGTCGTCAAGCCGGACGCGACCGACGAGGACGCGAACGGAGTTGTCGAGCAGTTGTCGAAGACGGTCGCCGACCAAGGCGGCAAGATCGAGAAGGTGGATCCGTGGGGCCGTCGAAAGTTGGCCTACAAGGTGCTGAAGTACGAGGAAGGCAATTTCTTCATCGTCACTTTCAGCGCCAAGGCGGAGACGGTCAAGGAGATCGAGCGCCGGTTGCGCGTCAACGATCTGGTGATCAAGTTTCTGACCGTGCGTCTCGACGAGAAGCTCAAGTGGGTCGAGAAGCGCAAGAAACGGCGCGAGGAACGGGCGAAGCGGAAGCCTCCGGTGGCGAGCGTAATTCCCGCCGTCCCGGGTTTGGCGCCCGCCGTTCCGGGAGCCCCTGGCGCGCCCATGCCCGCGACGCCCATGCCCGCCGCACCGCTGCCGGGCAAGCCTCCGGCGAGCGAGGCCGAGTCGGCGCCCGCGCCCGCGCCCGTAGCGGTCGAGACCGTCGAAGAAAAGTAGGAAGAAAGTAGGGAGAACGCAAAATGGCCGAACAAAAAGGCGGACGCCCGATCGCGGCGTCCATGAGACCGACGGGCGGCGACAAGGCTCTCGTCACGCGGGGCAAGTATTTCCGGCGCAAGAAGGTTTGTAAGTTCTCGGTCGAGAAAATCGACGACGTGACGTACAAAGACGTGGCGCTGCTGAAGCAGTTCATCAGCGAGAACGGCCGGATTTTGCCGCGCCGCATTACCGGTACCAGTCCGGCGTTTCAGCGGCGGCTGGCGCGGGCCATCAAGCAGGCGCGCAATATCGCCCTGCTGCCCTTTAATTCGCGCGGCTAGGCCGGGAGGAATTGGTAAGTCATGGAAGTCATTCTTCGGGAAGAAATCGATAACTTAGGCACGCGCGGCCAAGTGGTGAAGGTCAAGGAAGGCTACGCGCGCAACTTCCTGCTGCCGCGCCGCCTAGCGGTGCCGGCGACCGACGCGAATAAGAAGATCGTCGAGCAGGAGCGTCAGGCCTGGTTGAAGAAGGAAGCGAAAGCGGCGGCGGAGGCGGCGGAACTCGCGAAGATGGTGGAGGCGGTGTCCATCACGATCAAGGCGAAGTTCGGCGAAAACGGCCAGTTGTTCGGCTCGGTGACGGCGCAGGACATCGTGAACGCCCTGGCCGCGCAAAACTACTCGATCGATCGCAAGAAAGTCGAGTTGAAGGAACCGATCAAGCATTTAGGCGATTACAAAGTGCCCGTGAAGCTGCATCGCGAAGTGACGGCGAAGGTGACCGTTCACGTCGTGGGCGAAGGCGGCGAAACGGCGGCCTCGGTGGCCGCGGCGGCGGCTCCCGCTCCGGCGGTCGAACCGGTCGAGCCGGTCGAAGAACGGGCCGGGGAGTAGCGTGGCCTTCCTCGACCTGACCGGACAAGTAGCGATCGTTACGGGCGGCGCGGCGGGGATCGGAGAAGCGATCTCCGCCAGACTGGCTCGCGCGGGAGCCAAAGTGTACATCGCCGACATCGACGGCGAAGCGGCGCGCGCGGCGGCGGTCGCGATTCCCAACGCGGCGGCGCTGCCGATGGATGTCACTAAATCGGCGTCCGTGAACGAGGCCATCGCCTCGGTGGGCAAAGTCGACATCCTGGTGAACAACGCCGGGACGGCGGGCGTCGCGGCGCCGGTGACCGAGCAGTCCGACGCCGAGTGGCAGCGCGTGGTCGAGATCAATTTGTTCGGGGTCGTCTACACCACGCGCGCGGTTGTCCCCGGCATGCGCGAACGCGGCTACGGGCGTATCGTCAACATCGCCTCGATCGCGGGCAAAGAGGGCAACCCCAACATGACCGCGTATTCGGCGACGAAAGCGGCGGTGATCGGGTTCACCAAGTCGGTGGCGAAGGAAGTGGCGACCGCCGGGATTTGCGTGAACGCGGTTTCGCCCGCCGTCGTGCGAACCAAGATTCTCGATCAGCTCACGCCCGACCAGGTGGGCTACATGACCTCGAAAATCCCGATGGGCCGCACCGGGACAACGGAAGAAATCGCGGCGGTGGTGCACTTTCTCGCATCGCCCGACGCGAGCTTCGTAACGGCGCAAACCTACGACGCCTCGGGCGGCCGGGCGACGTACTAATCTAAGCAATTGCTACTTACGCCGGATCAATACTCCGTCATTCCGCCCGTCGAGCTTCTCTCCGAAATCGCCAAGGGCCGCGCGCCTTTCGATCACGCCATGATCCGCGCGCTGCTCGACCGGCCCGAGGAGACCGCGAAAGCCATCGCCGCCGCCGATCCCGAAAGCTGGCAGTTCGACATTACCGACGAGTTGGTCTCGCTGTGCCGAGCGAATCCCGACCCGGCGGCGTTGCCGTTTCTCGTTAAGCTGCTCGACGACACCGCGCAAGAGGAGGACTTCGACGCCCTCGCGCGCCTCGGGTCCGCCGCCGTCGAGCCGCTGCTCGCCGCGTACGAAAAAGCGACCGAGGAGGAAATTCGCGACGAGATTCTATTCGCTCTCGCCGCGCTCGGCGTCAAAGACAAGCGCATCGAGAATCTGCTGGGTACCGCGGCCGACGGAGAAATCCCGCTGAGCCTCTATCGCGAGGGCAACACCCCCGCGCCTTACGACATTTACGGCGACTACGGCGAAGTGGGATTGCCGGTGATCGACGCTTTGCCGCTTGCCGAGCGGATCGAACTACTCGACAGCCCCGTCGCCGATCACCGGGCGCTAGCGGCGGGCAGCTTGTTCCGCGAGGAACTGACGCCCGAGCAACAGGACCGGCTGTTGAAAATGGCGCGCGAGGATTCCTCCGTCGAGGCGCGGGCGTTGGCGTGGCAATCGCTCGATGGCGCGCTCGATCGCCCCGAGGTCGTCGCCGCCCTGAAGGCCCGCATAGCCGAGCCCGGGTGTCCGGTCGAGGAGCGGGGCGGCATTCTGGTGGCGCTGTCGGCCAAGACGGACGAACCCGGAATTCGCGACGCGATCATCGAGCTATACGGCGACGCCGAGGGGCGATTCAAGGCGCTCGAAGCGATGTGGCGCTCTCTCGACCCCGAGTTCGCGCCGTTCTTCCCCGCTCACCTCGACGACGACGACGTAGATCTCCGCCGGGTCGCGCTGCGCGGCGTCGGCGTCAACGCCATGACCTCGGAATTAGGCCGGGTGAGGGCGTTGCTACAGGACGAAGACGTCCGGGAAGACGCGTTGTTCGCTTACGCGCTGGCCGCCCCCGGCAAGGACTCGCCCGCCTTCCTGCGCTCCATGCTAACCAAGATCTCCAAAGAAGCGGGCGGGCTATCCGAAGAGGAAGACCAAGTAGTGCGGCTGGCCCTGGACGAACGGTTGCGGGCCGCCGGAAAGCCTCCGGTGTTTTCGGATCGATAAAACATTTCGGTTGTAAAATGATTTATCGATCTGTTACCGAACTCCGATCAAACTGTAAACGCCTCTTGTCATTCTTGACCCGTGACGAACGTCTCTTTATCGTGGTCCGACCCCGCCGCCGCCCGCCGGTTCCGGACCGGTGTGAGCTTGCATAGCCACACCAGCCGTTCGAAGGAAACTCTCGCATTCGTTCCCCGTCATACGCAAGACGTGCCGATTCTGTCGGCGGGGATTCGCCGCCTGGAATCGGTGTTCCATCGCCATCACGGCCACGATATCGACTACACGAACGTGTGGTGGACCCCGCCGCTCGATCCGGTCGCCGCGTTCCGTCTCGAAGCGAGTCAAATCGAGAACGGTCTCGGCTTGAAGCCGATCGTGTCTCTTTCCGATCACGACGACGTCGAAGCGGGTCTCGAAGCGATCGACGCCGGGCTGCCCGCGCCGGTCTCCGTCGAATGGACGATTCCGATGCCGCCCGTCTTCTTCCACGTAGGGCTCCACAACATCGACCCGGAACTGATGCCGACGCTGCGAGAAGTCACCGCGGACCCGAGACCGCACCGCGTGCGCGAAGCGTTGTCCGCCGTCACGGCGAATCCCGCGTCGCTCGTCGTGCTCAACCACCCCTTGTGGGACGAGATTCGCGCGGGGCAAGCGGTGCACGAAGCGAAGCTCGACGAGTTGTTCGCGATCGCGCGACCGTTCTTTCACGCGCTCGAATTGAACGGTCTGCGCCCGTGGCGCGAGAACCGGCGAGTGGTCGAAATGGGTTCGGAACTCGGGCTGCCTTGCGTCTCGGGCGGGGACCGTCATGGGACGGAACCCAACGCGAACGTCAACCTCACTAGCGCCGCCGATTTCGCCGAGTTCGCCGCCGGGTTGCGCGACGGCGCGCCGAGCGACGTCCTGTTCATGCCGCAGTACCGCGAACCGTTCCGCCTGCGCATGATCCGCGTGATGTGCGACGTGCTGCGCGATACGCCGGAAAGCCGCTGGTGCGACCGGATTTTCTGGCGAAACCCCGAGGGCGTCGCGCGGCGTCTATCGGACGTGATGGAGAATCCCGCGCCGGGCGTGATCGGGCAGTTTCTGGCGTTAATCCGATTGGCGGACCGCCGTAACGTACAATTCACCCTACGATGGGCCTTAGCGGACCGGCAGGAGGTCGTATTGTGAAACGCGCGCCTCGTGTGGCGTTTTTTACCGATTCGTTTCACGACGTAAACGGGGTCGCCCACACGAGCCGTCAGTTGGACGCCTTCGCGCGCCGCCGCGGCTATCCGCTGCTTAGCGTGCACGCGGGTCCGGCGACGAAGTCTTGGCAAGAAGGCTTGGCCACCACCGTCGAACTCGGGCGCAGCCGCAGCCGGGTGCCCCTCGACGACGGACTGGCCTTCGATCCGTTTATTTTGCGCTTTTGGAAGCAGTGCTGGAAGGCGCTGGACGAATTCCGCCCGGATTTGATCCACATCACGGGGCCGGGCGATTTAGGCTGGCTCGGTATGCTGCTCGCGGGGCGGCGCAATCATCCGGTAGTCGCTTCTTGGCACACCAACCTCCACGAATACGCCGCGCGCCGTTGGCCTCTCCCCTGGGGCCGGAAAGCCGCTCAGGACGCTTCCTTTACCGGTTTGATGCAGTTCTACAAAGTGGCCCGCGCGTGCATGGCGCCGAACGAGGAGTTGCGGGCGCTGGTCGAACGGCACACCCATAGGCCGACGTTTCTGATGGAGCGCGGCATCGACACGGAGTTATTTCACCCGTCGCGGCGTAAGCGCTCGGACGAGGCGGTGGTCCTGGGCTACGTTGGGCGTCTGCGTCCCGAAAAAAACGTCGAACTGCTCGCCGACGTCGAGCGCGGCTTGATCGCGGCCGGGCTCACGAACTATCGATTCCTGATCGTCGGCGACGGCAGCCGGCGCGAGTGGCTGCGCGAGAATCTGAAGCGCGCGGTCCTGCCGGGCGTCCTCAAGGGCGAAGCGCTGGCCGAGGCCTACGCGTCGATGGACTTGTTCCTGTTCCCCTCGACAACGGATACCTACGGCAATGTCGTCGCGGAAGCGCTCGCCTCGGGAGTTCCGGCGGTGGTCACTTCCGAAGGCGGGCCGAAGTTTCTCGTCGCCGACGGCGCGACCGGGCGCGTGACGAAGAACGACGCGGATTTCGTCCGGCGTACCGTCGAACTCGTCTCCGAACCGTCTCTCGTCAACGCTATGCGCGCACCCTCGCGCGCGTGGGCGCGGGATCGAAGCTGGGATTCCGTGTTCGAGAAGGTTTGGGAATGCTACGAGTTCGCGGTGGGCGATAGCATAGCGGGATGCGCGCAACCTTTCGCGACGGTCTCCTCGAAGACAAGGTAGCTTTCGTTTCCGGCAGTTCGAGCGGTATCTGCCTTCGCATCGCCGAACGCATGGCCGAGGCGGGCGCGCGCGTGATGTTGCACGGGCGCAGCGTCGAAAAGCTGGACGCCGCCTGCAGGTCGATTCTCGCCTCCGGTCGTACCGCCTCCTACGCGGCGGCCGACGTTCGCGACTACGACGCTATCTCGCGCGCCTTGCGGCAAACGCGCGACCTGTTCGGCGAGATCGACATCCTGATTTGCGGCGCGGCGGGCAACTTCCCCGCCCCGGCGATGGGGATGTCGCCCAACGGGTTCAAGGCCGTCGTCGATATCGATCTGCTCGGCACCTACAACACCGCGCGCGCGGCGTATCCGCACCTGCGCAAGCCCGGCGCGTCGATGATCTCGATCTCGGCCAACCACGCGAGCGTGCCCTATCCGATGCAGGCGCACGTGTGCGCGGCGAAAGCCGGAGTCGAGCGTTTGACGCAAGTGCTGGCGCTCGAATGGGGACCGGAAGGAGTTCGCGCGAACACGATCAATCCCGGCCCGATCGAGGGCACGGAAGGCATGGCGCGCCTCGCCCCCACGGACGCCGCCAAGCGCGGCGTGATCGAGACGGTGCCGTTGCGGCGCATGGGCACGCGCGACGACATCGCGAATCTCGCGCTATTTCTGTGCTCGGAGGCGGCGAGCTACATCACCGGCGCGGTGCTCGTGTGCGACGGCGGGCAGATCCACTCCGGCTCGCGGCTATTCGGCGCTCCATTCGAAGCACCTCTCGCTCGTTGAGTCCGAAGTAGTGGCCCACTTCGTGAACGACCGTCTCCTCGACCAGCAGGCGCAGCGAGTCGTAACTCGTCGCCTCGCGTTCGTGCGGGCGCTGGTAAATCGTGATGCGGTCGGGTAGCCCGTGCGGCAATCCCGTCTCGTGCAACCCGAGCAGTTCTCCGCCCGGCGAGTCCTCTTCCACGGCCATGACGACGTTACTCAGCCGTTTGCGGAATCGCGGCGCGATAGCCGCCAGCGCTTCTTCGGTCAGCCGGTCGAACTCTTCGGTGGAAACGCGATAGGGCATTCGAGTACGCTCTCTCCATGATCGACCGCCGCGAGTTTTTGCTGGCGTCCGCCGCTACGGCCGCCTCCGCCGCGCCATCGCCCCGGGTCGCGCACATCCTGCCCACCGTGAGCCACGACCGCGCGCTCGTCAAGGCCTCCTACGCCGCGCCGTTGTCGAGACCGCCAATTCTAAAGATCGGGAAGCGGGCGGTAACCGGAACGACGGCCGACTCGCGCGGGCGCTTCTGGCGGTTCGACGCGGCCGGGCTTTCGCCCGCGACGGAGTACAAACTCGAACTCGATGGAACGGAGCCGTGGACGCTCCGCACGTTTCCCGAGCCGGGAGCGAAGATCGACAAGTTCCGATTGTTGGTCTACACGTGCGCGGGCGGCGACGAGCGGAACACGGCGGGACCGGTGTTCTTGCCGCTGGCCGAGCGCGGCCGGATGTTCGATTTCGCGATGACGCTGAAGCCCGACGCCGTGATTGCGAACGGCGACCACATCTATTGGGACCTGCGGCAAACGGGCGCGCCGCCGAACTTCAATCGGGAAGTGCTCGATGCGGTGGGTACGTTCGCGCGAAACCTGCCCGTGTTCGGAACCGCGAACGAAGACGTGCTGAAGCGAGTGGGCGACGCGCAGATCGCCCAACTTTACGGCACTCGATTTAAAGGCGTGCCGGTGTTCTTTCTGCAGGACGACCACGACTACTTCGAGAACGACGACGCCAACGAGCGCATGGTGACTTACCCGCCCGACCATCTGATGACGCAACTAGGCCGGGGCGGCCGGCGGCTGTACTTTCCGGAGTTCCTGCCCGATCCCAACCGCCCTCCCGGGTTGCCGGGCGCGTCGGCCGTCGACACGCCGCCGGGAACCGGGGAGAGCTTCGGCACGCTTCGTTACGGCAATCTGGCGGAGGTGCTGCTCTACGATTGCCGCCGCTACCTGACGCTCGCCGGACCGAACGCGGTGGTGGTGCCGCACGAAGTGGAGGACTGGCTGACGGCGCGTCTCGCCTCGAAGGACGCCGCCCACGCCGTGCAACTGCCTTCGATGCCGCCCGCCTGGAGCGCGGGCAAGTGGGGCGACTGGTATCCCGATATCCTGGACCGCAAAACGAACAAGCTAACCACGGCGATCCCGAAACCCTATTGGCAACCGGGCTGGGCGGCGCAACACGACCGTTTGATGCAAGCCGCGTCGGCGGCCCGGCACCGCGCGGCGGTCGTCGTCTCGGGCGATCTGCACGCGCTGGCGCACGGCCGCATTATGCGGACCGGAAACGTCGACCTTTCGGCGAACCCGGTCGAAACGATTCTCGCCGGACCGATTAGCACCGGAAAAAACGGCTGGCCGTCGGCGGCCCGCGGCGTGCGTCCGATTCCCGGCTCGCGCGTGGTGGTCGAGGAGAAGCTGCCGTGCCTCGAAACGAACGGCTTCACGATTCTCGACTTCGCCCCGGACCGCGTGACCGCGCGCCTGTATCGCGGCGCGGAAAACTTCTACACCGCCGAAATTCCGCGTCCCTGACGGGGTATGATGACGGGGCTGTAGTCGTCGATTAGGAGGCAAAATGAATTTGACCAAACGCGCCGTCGCGGAAGCGATCGGAACTTTCTGGCTGGTTTTCGGGGGCTGCGGCAGCGCCGTTCTCGCCGCGAAGTTTTCGGACGTCGGCATCGGATTGCTCGGCGTCTCTCTCGCTTTTGGGTTGACGGTGCTGACGATGGCTTACGCGATCGGGCACGTTTCCGGTTGTCATTTAAACCCGGCCGTCACGGCGGGATTGATCGCGGGCGGACGATTCCCGGCGAGCGAGGCGTTGGCGTACATCGGCGCGCAGGTGGCGGGCGCGATCATCGCGGCGTACACGCTGCTCGCTATCGCCAGCGGAGCGCCGAACTTCGCGGCGGGCGGTTTCGCCGCCAACGGCTTCGGCGCGAACTCGCCGGGCGGCTATTCGATGGTCGCGTGCCTAATCGCGGAAGTCGTGCTGACGGCCGTGTTCCTGTTCGTAATCATGGGCGCCACCGATAAGCGCGCGCCGGGCGGACTCGCGCCCGTCGCCATCGGTCTGTGCCTCACGCTGATTCACCTGATCGGCATTCCCGTAACGAACCTTTCGGTGAACCCGGCGCGTTCCACCGGCCCGGCGCTAGTGGCGGGCGGCGCGTTTATCGAACAGTTGTGGCTGTTCTGGGTGGCGCCGATCGTCGGCGGGGCGATCGGCGCGATTCTCTACAACACGATTTGCGCCGAAGAGACCGCCGGTTCTCCCGCGTCGCGTGCGGCGCGAGCCTGACTTAATCGCGCTCGTGGGTGCGGCGTTCGAGGAAGCCCGGCGTCGCGCCAACGGCGGCGTCGTCTGTAAACCGGGCTGCGATTCCTGTTGCCGAAAACCGTTCGCGATTACGCGGGCCGACGCGGCGAGGCTGCGCGCGGCGGCCACCGGCGAGATCGTCCGGCGCGCTCGAGAGGCGTGGGCGGCGCTCGCCGGCGATTTTCCCGGAGACGCCGCCACCGGCGAACTGACCGGGAACGAATCTTGGCGCGAATGGTTTTTCGCGCGTCACGACGGGCTCCCCTGCCCAGCGCTCGACGAAGCTTCGGGCGAATGTCTGGTCTACGACCATCGCCCCATCGCCTGCCGATTGTATGGACCTCTCATCGAGATCGGCGGCACGATCGCCGACCCTTGCCCGCTCTGCTATCCGGACGGCGATCGTCCGGAACCCGTACGCGTCGATCTGCCGCCCGCGCCGCCCGCGCCCCCGACACGATCATCGCGTGGGCGTTCGCTTCCATGCGCGATCCAGAACCGCTTCGTCCGGCGCGATCGTCAACGAATACGTAATCAGCCGGCCGTCGGGCGTCGGTTTCCTCCAGACGCATAACCGCCTTCCCGACGGTCCCTCCAGCGTCTCGTCGGGAAAGCCGAGTTCGCGGCGCGCGTCGGAGAATGTATGGATTCCGGCGAGCCGCGCTTCGACGCTCGCGGCTTCGCGCCGGTCGCGCCTTCGCCTCGCGTAGTCGCGGCCGAGAGACCACGCGGTGAGCGCCAGCACCGAGAGAACGAGAACCAGCGCCTCCACGGCGAACATTCCCGCCGCCTATCGGCGAACCGCGATTTTTCCGAAGTGCGCCGCCGACTTCATCTGCTTCAGCGCTTCCCGGACTTCGCCGAACTCGAATACCCGGTCGATCGCGGGCTTCAGATTCGCCGCCTCGATCGCCCGGTTCATCGCCTCGAACATATCGCGAGAGCCGACGAAGATTCCCTGCACGGAAAGGAATTTGTGCAGGATCAGCGCTACGTTCACGTCGGTGGTCAGTCCGCTCAAGTTGCCGATCACGCTGACGCGCCCGCCGCCGCGCGCCACCGTCAACGACTTGGAAAACGTGCCCGCGCCGCCCACTTCCACCACGTGATCGACGCCGCCGAAGCGCTTGAGAATTTCCTTGTGCCAGTCGGGCGTCGCGTTGTAATCGATCACCTCGACCGCGCCCATCGATTTAAGTCGCTCCGCTTTCGCGGCGCTCGACGAGGTGGCGATCACGGTCGCGCCGTGCATCCGCGCGAATTGCAGGGCGAACGCGCTCACGCCGCCCGATCCGAGGATCAGAACCGTATCGCCCGCTTTCACGCGCCCCTGTTCGACCACCGCGTCCCACGCCGTGACGGCCGCGCAGGGTAGCGCCGCCGCTTCCTCGAACGAGTAGCCGGCCGGGAACTTCACCAACCCCTCGGCTTTGAGCGCGACTCGCTCCGCCAGCACGCCCTCGATCGCGCCGCCCAGGGCGGTTTTTCCGAACTCGTCGCGGTACGCACCGCCCAGCCAGCCCTGCATAAAGATCGGGCAAACGCGATCGCCCGGCTTGACCCGCGTAACGCCTTCGCCCACCGCCACCACCTCGCCCGCTCCGTCCGAGAACGGGACCGTGGGCAGCTTCATCTTGGGGTTGTACTTGCCCTCGATCACGAGGGTGTCGCGATAATTCAGCGACCAAGCCTTCATGTCGATCACCGCTTCGCCGGGCGCGGGCGTGGGATCGGGCCGGTCCACGATTTCAAGGGAATCGATTCCGAACTGCGGGACGACGTAAGCTTTCACACTCGTAGAATAAGACGGATGCCGCTGCCGCCTTACGAAAAACTCGGAGCTTTCTACCTCGGCCGGCGCGCCGATACCGGCGAAACGCTTCTTTACGACGCGAAAGATCTCGTCACGCACGCCGTTTGCGTGGGCATGACCGGCAGCGGAAAAACGGGGCTATGCATCGGGTTGCTCGAAGAAGCGGCCATCGACGGGATTCCCGCCCTGGTGATCGATCCGAAGGGCGACATCGCGAATCTACTGCTCGCGTTTCCCGATCTCGACGCGGCGAGCTTCGAGCCTTGGATCAATCCCGACGAAGCGCGCGCGCAGGGCATGGAACCCGCCGCGTTCGCCGCCGCGCAGGCCGAATTGTGGAAGAACGGTCTCGCCAAGTGGGATCAGGACGGCGAGCGAATCGCGCGGATGAAAGCCGCCGCCGACTTCACCGTCTACACGCCGGGGTCCGACGCGGGCGTGCCGGTAAGCGTGCTGAAGTCGTTCGGCGCGCCCGACGAAGCGACGCGGCAAGACCGCGAGGCGATGCGCGACCGCGTCGGCGCCACCGCGACGAGCCTGTTGGCGCTGCTGGGCGTCGACGCCGATCCCGTACAGTCGCGCGAGCACATCCTGCTTTCGACTCTGCTCGACAACGCGTGGCGCGAAGGCGAGGACGTCGATCTCGGCTTACTGATCTCGCGCATCCAACAGCCGCCCGTAACGAAGATCGGCGTAATGGATCTGGACTCGTTCTACCCCGCCAAGGACCGCTTCGCGCTATCGATGCGGTTGAACAACCTGCTCGCGTCGCCGGGCTTCGAGGCGTGGCTCGAAGGCGAGGCGCTCGACATCGGCAACCTGCTTTACACGTCCGCCGGTAAGCCGCGCGTGGCGATCTTCTCGATCGCCCATCTAGCGGACGCGGAGCGCATGTTCTTCGTCTCGCTGCTGCTCAATCAGACGCTGGCGTGGGTGCGCTCGCAATCGGGCACCACGTCGTTGCGAGCGCTGCTCTACATGGACGAAATCTTCGGGTACTTTCCGCCGGTGGCGAATCCGCCGTCGAAGAAGCCGTTGCTGACGTTGCTCAAGCAGGCGCGCGCGTACGGTGTCGGAGTGGTTTTGGCGACGCAGAATCCGGTGGACCTCGATTACAAAGGCCTCGCGAACACCGGAACCTGGTTTATCGGGCGCCTGCAAACCGAGCGCGACAAGGCTCGCGTGATGGAAGGTCTGGAAGGCGCGGCGCAAGCGTCCGGAGGCGCGTTCGACCGTCAAAGGATGGAACGGCTGCTGGCCGGATTGGGTAAGCGAGTGTTCCTGATGAACAACGTCCACGAACCGGAGCCGATCTTATTCGAGACCCGCTGGTGCCTGTCGTATTTGCGCGGACCGCTATCGCGAGCGCAGATCCGGCGTCTATCGCAGGACAAGCCCGCCAGTTTACCGGCGGCGGCGAAACCGGCGAACTCGAGCGCGCCCGTACTGCCGCCCGAGATCGCGCCGCTCTACGATCCTCGCGCTCTCGACTACGAGCCCCGCCTTTACGGACTCGCCGAAGTGCACTTCCTCGACGACAAGAGAGGCGTGGACGAGACGCGGACGCTGGCCTTCACGACGCCTTTCCGCGACGACGCGCTGGTCGTCAACTGGGCCGACGCCGAGCCGTGCGAAGACGAATTCGAGAAGTCGCCCCCGGGCGGCGCGTCGTTCGGAGCGCTTCCCCCCGCCGCGGCCAAACCGAAGAACTACGCGATCTGGTCGAAAGATTTCGCCGCGTGGTTGTTCCGCACGCAATCGATCGATCTCTATCGCTCCGCCGCGCTCAAACTCGCCTCGGCGCCGGGCGAATCGGAGCGCGACTTTCGGATTCGCCTCACGCAAACCGCGAGGGAGGAGCGGGACGCGATCACCGAGAAGCTGCGCGCGCGGTACGCTCCGAAGATCGCCGTACTTGAAGAGCGTAAGCGCAAAGCGGCGCAGGCGGTGGACCGCGAGAAGCAGCAGGCGCGGGATCAAACGTTCGGCGCGATCCTCAACGCGGGAACGTCGATCCTAGGCGCGTTCCTCGGGCGCAAGGGCTCGGCGATGGGAAAACTCTCCACCGCCGCTCGTTCGGCTACGCGAGTGGCCAAGGAACGCGGCGACGTGACGCGCGCTTCGGAAACCGTGGAGGCGATCGACGCGCAGATTCGGGATTTGAACGCGCAGTTCGAATCGGACGTCGCGGCGCTGGGTTCCACCATCGATCCGGCGACGGAGGTATTCGAGACGATCTCCGTGCGGCCCAAGAAAGCCCACGTGTCGGTGAAGCTCGTGACGCTCGCTTGGGTGGGGCGATAAAATATAAGGATGGAAAAAGTAGTCCGCAAGTTTTCCAGTTTCGAAGAGGCCGACGAAGAGGACGCTCGTTTCTACGCCTCGCTAACTCCGGACGAACGAATGGACATCATGTTGGACCTGCTGAGGTACCGTGGAACCGAGGACCCTCCCGAAGGACTGGATCGAGTTTATCGATCTGTTAAATTCCCGCCGGATTGAGTACGTGATCGTCGGCGCGTTTGCCCTTTCTCACCACATTCTGCCCCGAAACACTTCCGCTATCGACTTCCTGATTCGCCCCACGCGGGAGAATGCCGGCAAGCTCGTAGACGTTTTGCGGGACTTCGGTTTCGCCTCCCTAGAAATCTCCGAAGACGATATCTTGCAGCCGGGCCAGTTCATTCAACGAGGGTATGCGCCGAATCGCATCGATCTTTTGAATCAAGTCAGCGGCGTCGACTCGGAGACCGTTTGGTCTAACCGCGTTCCGGGTCTCCTCGCGGGGCGATCCGTGAACTACATGGGCCGCGAGGACCTCATCCGCAACAAAGAGGCGACGGGCCGCGGTAAGGACTCCGACGACGCCAAAGCTTTGCGGCGTTATCCACCCAAGAAACCCAAGGTTTGAGACAGCTCGCCCAGCACGTCTCCGCCTAGAGGGACGCGCAGCACGCCCGCCGGAGTGAATTGCGCGCCCGGCGTGGCGCCGACCAGTTCCATCAGCCGCGCGGGATCGATCTTCGATTCCCGGTGGAACTTCACGTTCACCGCCCCGCCGCGCCGGTCGACGGACTCGATTCCCAACTTCTCCGCCCGCGACTTCACGAGCGCGAAATCGGCCAGAGTCCGCAGCGCGTCGGGCGGCGGCCCGTACCGGTCGGCGAACTCGGCCAAGAGCGATTCGGCCTCTTCCCGCGATTGGAGATCGGCGGCGCGTTTATAGGCGCGAAGGCGCTGGTGCTCGTCGGCGATATACGAGTTCGGAATGCGAATATCGAGCCCGAGATTCAACGTCGAATGCACCTCCGGCGGAATCTCCTCGCCGCGCAACTCCCGCACCGTCTCGTCGAGCATCCGCACGTACATATCGAAGCCGACGTCCGAAATATGCCCATGCTGTTCGCCGCCCAAAATATTGCCCGCGCCGCGCAGTTCCAGATCGAGCGCCGCGATCTTGAAGCCCGCTCCTAAATCGGAAAACTCCTTGAGCGCCGCGAGACGCTTGCGCGCGATCTCGGTTAATTCCGTATCCGGCGGAACCAGCAGATAGGCGTACGCGCGGCGGTTGGAACGGCCGACGCGCCCGCGCAACTGGTACAGTTCGCTCAACCCGTAGTTCTGCGCGTTCTCGATAATCATCGTGTTCGCGAGCGGGATGTCGAGCCCGTTCTCGACGATCGTCGTGCACACGAACACGTCGAACTCGTGCCGCATAAACCCAAGTAGAACTTTCTCCAGCGCCGCTTCGCCCATCTGGCCGTGGCCGACCCCGATGCGGACTTGCGGCATCAGTTCTTGCAACGACGCGGCGCGCATGAAGATCGAATCGACGCGATTGTGGACGAAGTACACCTGCCCGCCGCGCGACACTTCCTGCTCGACGGCCGCTTTGACGACATTCATGTCGAGGCGCGCGACTACGGTATGGATGGCGAGCCGGTCCTTGGGCGGCGTCTCGATCACGCTCATGTCGCGCAGGCCGAGTAGCGACATGTGCAGCGTCCGCGGAATCGGCGTGGCGCTCATCGCCAGCGCGTCCACGTTCCGCCGGATTTGTTTCAAACGTTCTTTGTGCTTGACGCCGAACCGCTGCTCCTCGTCGACGATCATCAGGCCCAGGTCGCGAAACTCGACGTCCTTCGAGAACAGGCGGTGCGTGCCGATGACGACATCGACTTTCCCCGCCGCCAGATCGGCCAGCGCTTCCTTGATCTCTTTCGGCGAACGGAAGCGGCTGAGCAGTTCGATGCGGGCGGGAAACGCGGCGAAGCGGCGCTTGAACGTTTCGTAGTGCTGGAAGGCCAGCACGGTGGTGGGCGCGAGTACGGCCACTTGCCGCCCGTCGCCCAGCGCCTTAAACGCGGCGCGCATGGCGACCTCGGTCTTGCCGAAGCCCACGTCGCCGCAGAGCAGACGATCCATCGGCTGCGGCGATTCCATATCGCGCTTGATGTCGCGTACGGCGTCGAGTTGGTCCTTCGTGGGCGCGTACTCGAACGAATCCTCGAACTCGCGTTGCCAGTTGGAATCGGGCGAGTACGCGAAGCCCTCGGCCATCTTGCGCTCGGCGTAAAGCTTCAAAAGCTCGTCCGCCATGTCGCGCATTTTGGTCTTGACGCGTTTCTTCGTCCGCTCCCACGTCGCGCCGCCCATACGGTCGAGCGGAGGCGTCGCGTCTCCCGCTCCGCGAAACTTCTGGATCAGGTCCAGCCGCGTGAGCGGAACGTACAGCTTCGCTTCGCCCGCGTATTCGAGGAGTAAAAAATCGCCCGACGCGTCGCCCTGCGCCAGTTCGCGAACGCCTAGAAACTTACCGACCCCGTGGATCGCGTGCACGACGAAATCGCCGGGCTTCAGGTCGCCCGAGTCCGCCGCGAAGGCCTTGAGATTCGACTGTACCTTCGGCTGGCGGATTACCGACGCCGAGGTGTCGAATAAATCGTCGAAAGAGTATACGGCCAGTTTGGGGTCGAAGAACTCGACGCCCCGGCCGATCGCGCCTAACTCGAACGCCGCGCCGCCTTCGACGAAAAGCTCGCGCAGACGGTCCAGTTCGCCGGGGGCGGGCGCGAAGAACGCCACGCTTCCGCCTTGTCTCGCGAAGGTCCGGATATCGGCGGTGGCGCGATCGATCGCACCCCGATAGGCGGTGACGGGCCGCGAGCCGATATCGATGGCGCCGCCCGCGTCGAGCGCCAACTCTCGTAGCGCCAGAGCCTGCCGGCCGGCGACGTGCGAATCGAGTTCGCCGAGCCGCCAATAGTTGGCCTCGGCCAAATCGAGATTCTCTTCGAGCCGTTTCGAGAACCGGTCCGCCGCGGCGCGAATCAAGTCGGGCTCGTCCCACACCACGAGCGCGCGCGGATCCAGATCGAACAAACTGCCCGTGCGCGGCGGGTCCGGCTCGAAGAACCGGCCCCCCGGCTCCTCGTAGAGCGGCGGCATCGCCGCCTCGCGCACCGCCTCGACGGACCGTTGCGTCGCGATATCGAAGCGGCGCATCGATTCGATCGCGTCGCCGAAAAACTCGATTCGGAACGGACGGTCCGTTTCCGGCGGAAACACGTCGACAATGCCGCCCCGCACCGAGAACTCGCCGGGCATCTCTACCGGCTCGCGGCGGTCGTAGCCGACCTGGCTCAGGTGAGCCACCACGTCTTCGAGGGGCGCTTCCTCTCCCACACGCAACGTCAGCGCCAGCCGCCGGTAGAAGCCGGCGTCGCGAGTCTTGAGCAAAGCGCTCGCGATGGGCGCCACGACGATCGACGCGGTTCCGCGTTCGAGGCGCATCAGTGTCGCGGCCCGCCGCTCCAGAATGTCCGAGTGGGGCGAAAGCCCTTGGTGCGGCAGCACGTCGAGGGCGGGCAGAAGCAGCGGATCGCCGAACACGGCCAGCGGGTCGAGCAGCTCTTCGGCCTGCTTGTTTCCGTCGGTGACGACGACGAAAGGCCGTCCGGCCCGCCGCGCCAGCAGCGCCACGGTCAGGGCCTTCGCGGTGGTCGTCAATCCGGCCAGCGACGGCGACTCCCCCGCGCGCAGCCGCTCCAGCGCCGAAGCGATTCCCGGGTTGCCGAGCAGACGGTCGAGAATCACCGGCTATCGCGCCAAAACGAGATCGACCAGATTTGTCGTCGAGTATCCGGGCTCGAGCGGTAACGCTTTCACTTCGCCGCCCGCCGCCTCCACTTCCTCGCGGCCCGCGATGAAGTGCGCCCAGTCCGCGCCTTTCACGAGAACGTCGGGCAACACCGCGGCGATCAACTCGCGCGGCGTGTCCTCGTCGAAGAACGTCACAGCGTCCACCGCTTCCAGCGCGTCGGCCAGCGCCGCCCGGTCGTCCTGCGAGAGCATCGGCCGCATCGGACCCTTGATCCGCTGGACGCTCGCGTCGGTATTCAGAGCCAGAATCAGACGGTCGCCTAACGAGCGCGCAGCTTCCAGCAACCGGATGTGGCCGGGATGCAGAATGTCGTAGCAGCCGTTCGTGAAGACGACCTTCTCGCCTTCGTCCTTCCAGCGCTTTCGCAAGGCCACCAACCGAGTGCGCTCCGCGACGATCATTTGAGGAAGCCGCTCCGCACCGTATTGGACGAGGTGACGCGGTCGTTTTCCGGATCGTCGAGCGCCAGCAACTCGCGCAAGGCGGGCGACAGCCTCGCCTGAGTCTCGGGGCGTAACAGTTGTTTCTGCCATTGTTGCTGCGGCTTGTCCCACCGGCAGTAGAAACTGTGCATGGCACGGCGCGGTTTCGAAGTCCGATTGGCCGTTCCGCCGTGCCAGCAATGCGCGTTCATGATAACGACGGTGCCCGCCGGACCGGTGATCAGCGCTTCTTCGGGGTGCGGCGCGCGCGGGTCGGACAACACGTCCTGAGGCAGCTTGCCGAGCTTGTGCGTGCCGGGCACCGCGCGAATCGCGCCGTTGTCGCGCGTGAACTCGTCGAGCATCCACACCGTATTCGACACCCAGTAGCCGAGATCGTCGGGGATTGCGCCCATGTCGGCGTGCAGGGGCTGCGCGTCTTCCGAGTGCGGCTCGGTCTCGCGGACGTTCAAGCTCGATAGCTTGAAGCGCTCGCGAATGACGGTTCCCGTGCCATCCAGAATTTCGGGCATGGCGATGGCGCGCTCGAACGGCACCCCCTTATCCACGAGGTTGGCGAGCCGCTTGGCGCCCGGTTCTTGCTTGAACTCGCTCCCCGCCCGCTCTCCTTCCCGCGCGAACAATTCGTCGATCCGTTCGTTCAACTCGCGCAATCGCGACGCGTCCAGATAGTTTTCGAGGACGACGTAACCCAGTTCGTCGAGTTGGCTTTTCTGCGCGGCGGACAACATTCCGTCACCATGGTAATCGAGTGGAGTTCTCACGATTGCTGGTGCGCGCCACCAATTGGGTCGGCGACGCCGTCATGTCCTTGCCCGCGCTGGCGGCGTTGCGCGGGGCGCATCCGAAGGCGCATATCGCCATTCTCGCGCGGCCTTGGGTGGCCGACTTGTACCGGCACGAGCCTTTCTGCGACGAGGTGATTCTCTGGCGCGGCTACCGCCCTTCCGCCGTCGCGGAGTTGTACGTCAAGCGCTTCGATGCGGCGCTCCTGCTGCAGAACGCCTTTGGAGCGGCGCTTGTGGCGCGGCTGGCGGGCGTACCTCGCCGCGTCGGCTACGACCGCGATGCGCGCGGCTGGCTGCTGACGGACGCGATCCCCGTGCCCCGCGAGGGCGAGATCCCTCCGCACGAAAGCTACTATTACTTGGAACTGCTGCGCCGCGCGAAGTGGATCGATACGCCGCTGCCGCCCGAACCGTCGATCCGGTTAACGAGCATTACGCCCCAGCCCGAGGATCTGATCGGCGTGAGTCCAGGCGCGGCCTACGGAGGCGCGAAGCGCTGGCTGCCGGAGCGGTTCGCCGACGCCGCCCTCGCCGTCGCCCGCGAGTTAGGCGCACGCGTCATGGTCTTCGGAACGGCGGCCGAGCGCGAGGTGTGCGAACAGGTCGCTTACCTGATTCGCGCCGAGGGCGTCGAGGCGCGCAACCGGGCGGGCGAAACGTCGCTGGCCGAGTTCATCGGCGAAGTGTCCCGCTGCCGCGCGATGATCACCAACGATTCCGGATCGATGCATATCGCGAGCGCCGTCGGCGTCCCGACCGTCGCGGTGTTCGGCGCGACGGATCACCTCGCCACCGGCCCCACGGGCGCGCACAGCCGCGTGGTGCGAGAGCCGGTGGAGTGTTCGCCTTGCTTGAAGCGCGAGTGTCCGATCGACCATCGCTGTATGCGGCGGGTTCCGGCGGAGCGCGTTGCGGCGGCGGCGCTCGAACTGTTGAAATAGCGAGTTGGACACTCGCACGAAAATCGTCGCCACGCTGCCCGAGGGCTGCGACGTGGCCGAAGGCCGCTTCGATCCCCTGCTCGCCGGGCACGCCGAGCAATTGCGCGCGATGAAGTCGTCGCGGCCGCTGGGCGTCGTAATCCGCGATCCCGAAGAGCCGCTGCTCGGCGCCCGGGCCCGCGCGGAACTGGTGGCGGCGATCGGCGTCGTCGATTTCGTCGCGATCGGCGGAGACGTCCGCGGCGCGACGCTCGCGGAGGATCGAGAGTCGCTCATGGACACGATTCGCCGCAAGCATGGCCGTTAGGCGCCTGATGGTGCGCCTCGGCGCGATGGGCGACGTGATTCACGCCTTGCCCGCCGCCGAGGCCCTGGCGCCGGTCGCGTGGCTGATCAAGCCCCGATGGCTGCCGCTGCTAGAAGGAAATCCGCACGTCCGGCCGATCACGTCGATCGAACGCGGGTTCGACGAGGCGTACGACTTTCAAGGGCTAATCAAATCCGCGATCTTGGCTAGGCTGAGCGGTGCGAGAATCGTACGCGGATTCGACGATCCGAAAGAACGTCCCGCGCGGTGGCTTTACACCGAAGGAACCACCCGACGCGGGGCGCACGTTGTGGAGCATAACTTGGCACTCGCGCGCGCCGACGGCCCGGCGCGTTTCGTCCTGCCGCCGGGGCGTCCCGAAGGGCGCTTGCCCGAAGGCCCCTTCGTGCTCGCCTGTTCCTTGGCCGGCTGGGCTTCGAAGCAGTGGCCCCGCGAATACTACGACGAGTTGCGGCGATCGCTGCCCGTGCCGCTAGTTTTGAATGGACCTCCGGGGTCGGGGCTCGATCACGAATCGAGCGTCGCCGGGCTAATCGACGCCACGCGACGCGCGTCCGCCGTTGTCGGCGTCGATAGCGGGCCCTTGCATTTGGCTGCGGCGCTGGCCAAGCCCGGAGTCGCGATTTTCGGCCCCACCGACCCGGCTCGCAACGGCCCCTACGGCGGGACGATCCGCGTGCTGCGTGACTCGACCGCCACGACGACCTATCGGCGCGACCCGCGCGCTAGCGCGGCGATGCGTTCGATCTCGCCCGCCGCCGTGGCGGCGGCTCTCGAGGAGTTTTTGTGATCCGCTTTCCGAAAGCCTACGCCGATGCGGTGGCGAAACTGCGCGTACCCGCCGGGTTCCTACTGCTCGCGGCGTTTCTCTACCTCGCCACGCCGACCCTGCGCAGTTTTTTCTGGGGCGTTCCCATCGCCTGCGTCGGACTTTGGCTTCGCGCATGGGCGGCGGGCCATCTCGACAAGAATCGCGATCTCGCGCAATCCGGTCCGTACGCCTGGACTCGCAATCCGCTTTATTTAGGAACACTGGTCGTCGCCCTGGGCTTGGCGGTGGCGGCTAAACGCCCGCTGTTGGCCTGGATTTTTTGGGCGGTCTTTTCGTTCGTCTACTTACCCGTCATCCAGCTTGAGGAAGAACACCTGAGGAAACTCTTTCCCAAGTTCGCGGAGTACGAAAGTCGCGTTCCGATGCTGTTTCCCAAGCTGCCGGAGAATGCGCCGGAACGCGATTTAGAATGGCGGCTGTATCGACAGAACGAAGAGTACAAGGCGCTGATCGCCTTCGCCGTCGCGGCTCTGTACCTCTTCTGGCGCGCTACTTGATCTTGTATTTCTTGGGATCGCTGCCCGGAATCTCTTCGCGGTGCGCCGTGTGGCAGCTCTTGCACGTCCCGCCCAGCTTGCTCATCGCGGCGCGCACCCCATCGGCGTTGTTGGCGTCGGCGGCGGCTTTCAAATCCTTCGCGTGGCCGATTCCTTCGTTGGTCCAACCCACGGCGTCCGCCATGTTCCGCTTCTCCCAAGCGGCGACGGTGGTGGGCAGCACTTCGATGAGCATCGCCGCGCCGTCGGATACGGCCTTCATGTCGCCCGCGCCCGCGCCTTTGCGGATCATGCCGTTCGCCTTGCCGACTTTCTCCATCGGCTCGTGCAACTCGTCGGCGATCAAAATCGCTCCCGCCGAAAACAGACCGCCCACGATCAAACCACAGAGCAAGGGTTTATTCATGCGGGAAATTGTATCTCATGGTCCGCGCGCGCCGGGCGAAATAAGGGAACTTAATTTCCTAACGCTCGCGACACGGCCGACACGGAACCCGCGCGCGGTTCGAAGGACCTAGTAGGGCCACGGCGTGCCGTCGGGCTGCCGGATCGCGGGGCGCAGCCGCCTCACATACGGATACTTCTTCGCCGCCGCTTCGTTCACCTCGACGCCCAGGCCCGGCTTGTCGTTAACGGTGACGTATCCCTTTTCGTACTTCGGCGCGTCGCTGAACACTTCGAATACCGGCTTCGCGAACCCGCCGTATTCCTGGATTCCAAAATTCGGTACCGACAAGCTCACGGCGCAATTCGTCGCATGTGTGAGCGGCGAGATGTTCGAGGGCCCGTGCCAGGCGGTGAGAATGCCGTAGGGCTCGCACATGGTCGCGATCTTCTTGCCCGTGGTAACGCCGCCGCAGTGCGCCAGATCGTGGCGAACGTAGTCGATCAAATGCTCCGTGATCAGAAACAGTCCGTCCCACTGCCCGGTGTAAATCTCGCCCATCGCGATCGGGGTGGAACACTGTTGCCGGATCAGGCGGAACGTATCGAGATGTTCCGGGCGCAGCGGATCTTCGAAGTAGAAGAGCCGGTACTGCTCGACGGCTTTCGCGAGTTGCAGCGCCTGCGACGGCGTGATTCGCTCGTGCACGTCGTGCAGAAGCTCGATCTCCTCGCCGCAGGTTTTGCGCAGGTGCTCGAACAGTTTGGGCAACGTCCGCAAGTACGCCGACGGATCGAACACTTCGTCGGGCGGCATCCCCGCGTCGTAGGCTTTCTTCGTCAAGTCCTGCTGCGCGGCGGTGGCCGGAACCGCGTAACCCGCCTCGTTGCCCGGCAACGCGACTTGGACCTTGATGACCTTGTAGCCGTCGGCCATCAAGCGCTTCGCCGACTCCTCGACTTGCTTGTAGTCGCGCCCGCCGACGCTCTTGTACGTGAGCAGTTTTTCGCGCACTTTGCCGCCGAGCAACTCGTACACCGGCAGTCCAGCGACTTTTCCCTTGATATCCCACAGCGCCATGTCGATCCCGGAGACGGCCGACATATGGACGCTGCCCGAGCGGTAGTAAGGCAGAAAGAACACCCTTTGCCAGAGCCGTTCGAGTTCCATCGGGTTCTGACCGATGAGTCCGGGCTTTAGGTGCTCTTCGAGAAAGGCCGAGACGCCCAATTCACTACCGGTACACGTGGCGTCGCCCCAACCCACCAAGCCTTGTTGATTGGTCTCGATCTTCACCACCACATAGTTCGCGTTCGTCGCCTTTTGCGGATTCGTGACGTAAACCTTGACGTCGGTAATGCGGATCGAGCCCGGGGCTTTCGCCGCGGCGTTCTGCGCGGCGAGCGGGAGCGGAACGCTCGCGGCGGCTCCGGCGAGCGATTGGAGAAGTGTCCGGCGGTTCATCGCCTCAGAGGCTATCACTTGCCGGACAATCTCGCGCCGGACAATCTTGTGCCAGGCGATCTCGGGCCGCTCACGGCGGAAGAATTCCGATCACCGGTCCGGCGGCGATGCGCCAGCGGCCGGCGCGTTCGCGAAACCAGAAGCGCGGCTGGTGCGAGCCGGGCGCCGCGCCGACCAGCGAAAAACGCTCCGCGTAGCCCCGCCGCAGGCCCGCGATCTCGACGAAATCGACGGGCGCGCCCGCTTCGGCGAGGGTAACGTCGAGGGTATCGTCGGGTGCCGCCTGCGGTGGTAGAGGCTGCGCCAAAAATCCTTCGGCGACCGCGAACACTTGCGTGAGGTAAACGCGCTTGCCGTTCTGCGCGACTCCCACGCCGGCGTGCGTGTAGTGCGGCTTTAGGATGTTCGCCCGATGTCCGGCGCTGGTCATCCACGCGCGCAACGCTCCTTGCGCCACGCTTTCGTCCGTCGAGGTTCCGCCACGCCATTCGACGCAGATGTTCTCGCCGACGCCGCCGATCAGTGTCCGATGATCCTCCGCCGCCCGCGCCGCCGCGCGCCTTCCCCGGGCGTCTTCGTGCGACAGGCGGTCCACCGACGCCTGATACTCGCTGTGCCTGCGGGCGAGGCGGGCCAAGCCGTCTTCCCATCGCAAGGGGCGTTCCCGTTCGGCGGAGACCAGTTCGTGAGTGCGACGCTCCAACGATTCCGGCGCGACCGCCGCCAAAGCCTGCGCGAGCAACGATCGCCGCGTCACGATCTGATATCCTCCCATTCGAAAAGGAGCGCTCTTCTACCCATGCGCGTTGGCGTGTTCACGGCCTTGATGGCCCCCTTCAAGCTGGACGACGTTCTCACGAAGCTCGCCTCATTAGACATATCGACCGTCGAACTGGGGACCGGGAATTATCCCGGCGACCCTCACATTCAGCTTGACCTGCTCGACAATAAGACCAAGCTTAAGGAATTCAAGCGGAAGCTGGACGACCGCGGGTTTTCGATCTCGGCGTTGTCCTGCCACGGCGAGCCCCTGCACCCGGATTCCGCTGTCCGGAAAAAGAATCAGGAAACGCAGCGTAGGTCGATTCTGCTGGCGGAGAAGCTCGGAGTGCCCGTCGTGATCGATTTCTCGGGGTGCCCGGCGGGCGGTCCCAAAGATACGACGCCCAACTGGATTACCTCTCCCTGGCCGCCGCACTATCAGGAAATCTTGTCGTGGCAGTGGGAGAAGGAATGTCTGCCGTTCTGGACGAAGCGCGCGAAGTTCGCCGCCGACCACGGCGTCAAGATCGCCATCGAGATGCATCCGGGGTTCTTGGTATATAACCCGGAAACCATGCTGCGGTTGCGCAAGGAGTGCGGTCCCTCGATCGGCTGCAACTACGATCCGTCGCACATGTTCTGGCAGAACATCGACCCGATTCAGGCTATTTCCGTGCTCGACGACGCGATCTTCCACGTACACGCGAAGGACACCGAAATGTACGCGGGCAATCTGCCGAAATCCGGCGTCCTCGACATGAAGCTCTACACCGATACGCGCGGACGGTCGTGGAACTTCCGCACGGTGGGCTACGGCCACGGCCCCGCGTGGTGGCGGACGTTCATCTCGACGCTGCGGCTTTACGGCTACGACTACGTGCTCTCGATCGAGCACGAGGACTTGCTGATGTCCGCCGACGAGGGCTTGTCGAAAGCGGCGGCGCTGCTGAACGAGATTATGATCCGCGAGAAAGCGGGCGCGGCCTGGTGGGTCGACAACAAGAGCGAATAGCGCTGCTGGCGCTCGCCTGCGTTCCCGCCCTCGCCGGAGTGCGCGCCGGGGCGGCGGTCCGCAAGATCACCCCCGCGCTCGATCCCGGCAAGCCGGTCTACCTCGCCGGATTTGGTAACAATCGCGTCGCCACGGGCGTACACGACGACCTCTACACGCGTTGTCTCGCGCTGAAATCCGGCGGCGAGCCCGTCGTGATTTGCGCGGTCGATTCCATCGGACTGTTTCTGGACGACGTCGAAAAGATCCGGGCGGGCGTGCCGAAAGCGAAGGTGATTGTCGCCGCCACGCATAGTCATCAAACGCCCGACACCATGGGACTTTGGGGACCGCGCGAAGGCGTAAGCGGGATCGACGAAACTTACAACGCGCTGGTCGTTACGCGGACCATCGAAGCGGCCAACGCCGCGTTGAAATCGATGAGGCGGGCGCGGGCGACTCTGGCGACGACGCATCCGCCCGAGCTTGATCGCTTTATCGACGACGACCGTCCGCCGATCGTGCACGACGCCGATCTCGTCGTTCTCCGGCTCGCCCGAACCAATGGCCAGGGGATCGCGACCCTCGTCAACTGGGCCAATCATCCCGAGGCGCTGGGATCGAAGAACACGCTGCTCACCGCCGACTTTCCCTGGGCCCTTTGCCGCGACACGGAGTCGCGTCTAGGCGGCGTGACGCTATTCGTCAACGGCGCGCTGGGCGGTATGCAATCTCCTCTCGGGGCGAAAGTTCGCGACCCGCGCTACAACGATTTCGCTCCGCCGGAGAGTTTCCGATTCGCCGAGGTCGTCGGCTCGCGAGTGGCGGATTTCGTGATCGACGCTATTACTAATTCGCCGGTCGCTAAGTTCGACCGGATCGATTATCGCGAAGAGACGGTGAAAATCCCGGTCACGAACCGGGGCTTCCAGGCGGCGTCCAAGGCGAAACTCTACGGAGCGCGCAAGACGTTCAACGCCGACGGAACGACCTTGACCGTCGTCGGGTTGCTGCGAGCCACCCGACGTGGCAAGCCGGTTCTCGAAGCCGCCGCCATTCCCGGCGAAGCGTATCCCGAACTCAGCGCGGGCGGAACCGAGCGATATCCCGAAGCCGATTTTCCCGACGCTCCGATGGAAACGCCGATCAAGAAGCAAATGACCGCTTCGCATCGCATGGTCTTCGGAATTACCAACGACGAGATCGGCTACATTCTGCCGAAAGCGGAGTGGGACGAGAAGCCGCCGTATCTCAAGGGCGCGGCCAAACGCTGGTACGGCGAGATTAACGCCGTTGGACCCGACGCCGGGCCGATGATCGTGGATGCCGTAACGAGGTTACTCAAGCAATGACTTACTGGCCGCTCGGACTCAACACGTACTGCCTGCGCTTTTGGCGCTGGAACGACCGGCAGTTAATCGATTATTGCGTTTCCCAAAAACTCGATTCGATCTTTCTGCAAGACTCGCTCGATCCGCGCGCGCAGGATCCGGTTCACTGGGCCGAGGTCCGGCAGTGGGTGCGCGAAGCCGGACTGTACATCGAAACGGGCGGCGGCGCGATTCTACCCAAGACTCCCGAAGCGTATTCGGCGAGCGTCGCCACGCTGCGTAAGAACATCGAGCGAGCCAAGGCGATGGGTTCGCCGCTCGTGCGCGCGCTGCTCGCGAGCGACCGAAAGAGCATGCCGCCCGGCCCGGTTGAAAAGCATATCGAAACCACGGTTCGCCTTCTCAAGGAAGTCCGATCCCAGGTCATGGACGCCGGGCTGAAAATCGGCATCGAGAATCACAAGGAACTTCAAGCGTGGGAAACTCGCCAACTTATCGAGGCGGCGGGCAAGGAGTTCGTCGGATCGTATCTGGACACCGGAAATCCCGTTTTCGTTTTCGAGGATCCCTGGACTACGGTGGAGGAGCTCGCTCCCTACGCGGTAACGTTCCATTTACGCGATTCGGTTGTCTACGAGCATCCCGACGGCATCGCCGTGCAGTGGGTCCCGCTTGGCGAAGGTACCGTCGATTTCAAGGCGCTCGTGGCGCACGCCCGTAAGCTGATTCCCGAAGGCGTTCGCATCTATTGCAAGCCGATCACCGCCCGTCCGCCGGTGGTGCTTCCATTGTTCGACCAAGATTTCTGGACGTGGTTCCCGCGCGCTCGCGCCCGCGACATGGCGCGCTTCGTCGCCCTGGCCAAACGCGGTAAGCCCTACGACAAGGCGATGGTGGTGGAAGATGTTCCGGGGCGCGCGGAAGCCTACGCCGAGGCGCTCAAGTTTCAGCAGAAGGAACATATGGAGCGGTCTCTCGACTACTGCCGCAAGAGTCTCGACCTGGGCGTGCGCTGGCGCGGCTAACGGGCGTCGATCGTCTTAAGCCACGGCTGTTCGAGAAGTTGCGAGTCGGCGGTGACTAACACCAAATCGTAGGCCAACGCCGTCGCGGCGAGCATCATGTCTCCGAGATCGGGCTGCGGTAGATGAATCCGGGCCGCCTCCCGAGCGACTTCGAACGTCAGCGGCGCCTCCCGCACGGGCCGCGCTTCCAGGGCCTCGGCGATCCAACGGCTCGCGCCGCCGAGCAACCGCAGGCGGCCCTTCCTCTCCAATTGCGTCACCTCCCACAGCGTGATCGGCGACACGTGGACGCCATCGCCGGAACGATCGATCCGATTCATGGCCGCTCGTTTCAGCTTCCGAGGACGTTCGAGCAATTCCACCCAGACACTGGTGTCGAGAAGAAGATTCACGGCTTCGCCCACCAGTCGTCGAACGCGCCAGCCGGGCCCGAGATATCGCCCAAATATTCGACCGTGCCTTTCATCGAACCCCAACCCTTTAGCGGGGGGGCGGATGCCGGAGGCGCGATATCCGCGATGGGCTTGCCGCGCTTCGTCACTCGCAACGGCACTCGGGTGCGGTTCACTCGCTCCAGTTCCGCCAAACAAGTCGCCTTGAATTTCGAGATCGCGATCTCTCTCATATCGCTATTTGACCATGGTCGATTTACTATGGTCTATTGATCGCGTCGCGTCCACACGAAGCCGCCTCGGTATACTAGCCCTTCATGTCCAAAATCAGGATTGGTATCCTCACCGGCGGCGGCGACGTACCCGGACTCAACTCCGTCATCAAGGGCGTCGTTTACCGCGGCCACGAAGTCGGCATCGACGTGGTCGGAATCCGCCGCGGTTGGGAAGGTCTGACGCATCTCAACTTCGACGATCCCAAGAGCGTCGAGCATTACGTTCTCCCGCTCACCCGCAAAAACACGCGCACCATCGACCGGACGGGCGGAACGTTTCTGCACACGACGCGAACCAATCCGTCGAAGATGAAAAAGCTCCCGTCGCATCTCGCCGGCGGCGATTTTCCGCTCGCCGAAACCGAGAAAAAGGGCGTCAAGTCGATGACCTACGACGTCTCGAAGCGGGTGCTCAAGAATCTCGAAACGCTGGAACTCGACTACCTGATCGCCATCGGCGGCGACGACACGCTGAGCTACGCGGCAAAACTCGATCAACTCGGGTTTAAGGTCGTGTCCATTCCAAAGACGATGGATAACGACGTGCGCAACACCGAATACTGCATCGGGTTCTCGACCGCCATCACCCGCGCCATGGAAGCCGTGCAGCGCCAGCGCACCACCGTCGGCTCGCACGAGCGGATCGGCATTTTTCGCATCTTCGGTCGCGACGCCGGCTACACCGCGCTCTACACCGCCATGGTGACCAGCGTCCGCTGCGCGATCCCCGAGTACAAGTTCGACCTCGACAAAATGATCGACCTGCTCGTCGAAGACAAGAAGGGTAACCCGTCGAACTACGCCCTGGTTTTGCTGAGCGAGGGCGCGACTTGGGAAGGCCACATGATTCGCGAGTACGGCGAGCCCGACGCCTACGGCCATCGCAAAAAGGCGAGCGTCGCCGAAGACATGGCCATGGAAATCCAGCAGCGTCTGGGCGAGGAAACTATCGTCAGCGATCTGACGTACGACCTTCGTTCCGGCGCGCCCGACTTCATCGACAAGCTCGTCGCCGCTTCGTTCGGCAACATGGCGCTCGACGCGATTCTCACCAACCGGAGCGGAGTGATGACCGCCATCGTCAACGGCTGTTACTCGCTGATGCCGATCCCCGACCCCAAACTCGGGCCGCGTCAAGTGGATATCGGAACGATGTACAACAAGGAGCGCTACCGCCCGAACTACGCGCACCACGTAGGGTTGCCGATATTCCTCTCCCGCGCCTAGACGAGATCAGGAAGGCGTTCGAGCGCGACGCCCTCGACGAGGAGCATTTCCCCTCGTCGATCGACCCGCGTATCTTGCACGTTAAGACCGTCGTCGAGGCGATGCGGGGCGCGGACCGGGTCCTCGACCTCGGGTGTGGCAAGGGCCGCTTTGCAAGACACGTGAAGGACGCGCGGCCACGCTCGACAGTCGTCGCCTTCGATCTGGCGGAGGCGATGCTGCGCACTGCGCCGCGCGATCTCGACCGTTGCGCCGGGTCGTTGCTCGAGCTGCCGTTTCCCGACCGAACCTTCGACGGCGCTTACGCCACCGAGTCCCTCGAACACGCCGTCGATATCGAGCGCGCCGTGGCCGAGCTATGTCGCGTCGTTCGTCCCGGTGGCCGAATTGTCGTCATCGACAAAAACCGCGAGCACTGGGGCCGTCTTGAAACGCCAGCCTGGGAACGCTGGTTCGGCGCCGAGGAATTGCGCGGTATGCTGCTTCGCCACTGCCGGTCGGCCGCCGTTTCGCCGATTTCCTACTGGGACGACGTGCCGCCCGACGGGTTGTTTCTGTGCTGGCAGGCGGTTCGATAGGTCGAATTCTACCTCGTCGAGGTAGAATTCTAGCATGAGCCTTAACCTCAAGAACCCAAGGGCTTACGAACTCGCCTCCGAACTCAGCCGCTTGACGGGCGAAAGCCTCACCGCCGTCGTCATCGCCGCGCTGGAAGCGCAACTCGCCGAACGAACCAAACAACGGGACGTGGAAAAGAAATTGGCGAGCATGCTTGCCTTCGCAAAACGTTTTGCCGCGGAAATGCCGGCAGGCACGAGTTCCGCCGACCATGACGATCTGTACGACCCGGAAACGGGGTTGCCGGCATGATCGTCGACACGTCGGCGTTAGTGGCTATCTTGATGCTGGAGCCGGAAGCGGTCCGCTTCGCGCGCTCGGTCGCCTCGTCCCCCGTAGCTCGCATGTCCGCGGCGGGCTACGTGGAAGCGGGAATGGTCGTCGATCGCAAGGGTACCGCGTCCGCTCGATCGCTCCTCGACGACTTCATCGCGGAGCATTCCATCCTCATCGAGCCCGTTACCGCCGACCAAGCCCGCGCCGCCCGTCGAGCTTACGATCTTTTCGGCAAAGGCCGCCATCCCGCCGCTCTCAACTTCGGCGACTGTTTCAGCTACGCGCTCGCCAAAGCCTATCGCGAGCCCATCCTCTATAAAGGCGTCGATTTCTCGAAAACCGACCTTCTCCCGGCGGATCGTTAGCCCCTTTCGCTACCCTAGTCCTTCATGCTCATTCAGGAAATCGTCGAGGCCGAAGGGCACCTCATCGATTCGCATATCATGGAGCGGATTTTCGACACCGTGGTCGAGTTCGAGGGTCGCTTCGAGGTCGAGAAGTTCCACATTGGGCGAACGAACAGCGACCCTTCGCGGCTCCGCCTCAAAATCGCGGCGCCGTCGGGCGAGACCATGGAAAAGCTGCTCGGACAGCTACTCGGTCTGGGTTGCGCGCCCGTCCACACCACCGACGCCGAGATCAAAACCGTCGAACGCGACCGCTGCGCGCCCGAGGATTTTTACTCGACCACCAATCACCGCACGCAGGTCCGCCTCGCGGGCGAATGGATCGAGGCGGAAAATCAGCGCATGGACGCGGCGATCGTCGTCGCGGACGGCACGGCGTCTTGCCGGCGTTTGCGCGATCTCCGGGCCGGCGACACCGTCGTAACCGGCATGCGCGGTATTCGCGTAATTCCGGAGTCGAAGGACCGCGACCGGCAATCGTTCGCCTTTATGTCGAACGACATTTCGAGCGAGCGGCAAGTCGAAACCGCCGTGCGGCAAACCGCCGCGCTCATGCGGCAAACGCGCGAGGCTGGGCAAAAAATCGTCGTTGTCGCCGGACCCGTGGTGGTTCACACCGGCGGCGTCCAGCCCTTCTCCGCGCTCATTCGCGGAGGCTGGGTCTCGGCGGTACTCGCCGGCAACGCGCTCGGCGTGCACGATATCGAGGCGGCGCTGCTCGGAACCTCGCTTGGCATCCGCCAAACCGACGGCCGTCAAGAAGAGCACGGCCACCGCAACCACATGCGCGCGATCAACGCCATCTACCGCTCGGGTTCGATCGCCCAGGCCGTCCAAAGTGGAACGCTCGCGTCCGGCGTAATGTACGAGTGCGTCCGTGCGGGCGTGCCTTTTGTCCTCGCGGGCAGTTTGCGCGACGACGGCCCGCTGCCCGACACCATCACCGACATGAACCGGGCGCAGGACGCCTACGCCGAACATCTGCGCGGCGCGGGGCTGGTACTTTGCTTGAGTTCGATGCTGCATTCCATCGCCACTGGCAACATGCTGCCCGGCTGGGTCAAGCTGGTATGCGTGGATATCAATCCGGCGGTGGTTACCAAGTTGAGCGACCGCGGCTCGACCCAAACGCTCGGCGTCGTCACCGACGTCGGCGGTTTTCTCGATCAACTGGCGCGTACGCTCGCGGAGGCGCAACGTGCCTAGGATCGTCTCTAAAGGAGCGCCGAAGCGCGGCTACACGGACGAGCACGCGGAGGCGGGCGTCGGCGCTCCGCTACCTGAAATCGAGACCTGGCCGAACCAGTTCGAAACCGGTTACGAGATCGAGATTTCGACCCCGGAGTTCACCAGCGTGTGCCCGAAAACCGGGCTCCCCGATCATGGAACGATTACGGTGAAGTACGTTCCGGATAAGCTCTGTCTGGAACTGAAATCGCTCAAAATGTATTGGCTGGCGTACCGCAACCTCGGGATTTTCCAAGAGAACGCCGTCAATCGCATCCTGGCCGACATCGTCCGCGACGCGAAGCCACTTTCGGCGTCCGTGGTCGGCGAATTCACTCCCCGCGGGGGCGTCTACTCGACGATCTCCGCCACTTATCGACGTGGACGCAAACGACGTTAGAGCGGCGGAACTCGCCGAAATCGTCCGCCAGATTCGCCAACGCGTGCGGGAGCGTTACCCCAGCGGCGAATCGCGCGGAATCCGCCTGCCCGATCTGATGCCCGCCGTCCACGCGCGCGACGCGGCGGAGGCGAAGGTTGCGGCCATCGGACGCGTGAATCCGCGCGCCGGAGGACCGCTCAATTCGGCCATCCAGGCGGTCAAGAAACTCGTCGCCCGCGCGCTCGACTGGCACGTGCGCGATCAGGTGGATTTCAATCGCGGCGTCTTGAACTGCGTCGAATCCCTAATCGAGGCGCACAACGAGTCGAACCGCGCGCTGGCGGAACTTGCCAACCGCCTCGATGCCGCCGTCGCCGCGCTGGACCAAACGGTAGACCGCCGCGTGTCGCCTCTCGAACAGAGCTTGAACGGCGAGGTCCAAGAACTAAAGGACATCCGCGCGCACTGGCCCGCGTGGCGCGAGGAATGGGAGCGCAAACTCATGATCAACGAGACGCAATTCGTGCGCGGTCTGGCCGACTTGCAACTCGCCTTCCAGCATCGCGCGACGCTGCAAGAGACCAACTACCGCGAGATCGTCGCCGCCCAGAACAAGGACTTTCACCACGAGTTGGCGCGACGTCTCGACGAGTTGCAGGAGCGTCTCTGGAAAGACCTCGACAAGATCCAAATCGAGAACCGGGGCGTCCTCAACGACGAACTGCGCCTGTTACGTCAACGCGCCGCGATCGCCCCGCCGCCCGCCTCGTCGGCTCCGGAACCGCCCGCTCAATCGATCGACTGGCTGCTCCATGGCCTCCGCTTCCGTGGACCCGAATCGTCTGTCGAGCGAAACTTCGATCGCTACTTGCCCGTCTTCCGCGATCGTCTCGACGTACTCGATATCGGCTGCGGGCGCGGCGAGTTCCTGTCGCTGGTCCCGCGAGCGCGCGGCGTCGATCTCAATCCCGAGTGCGTCGCCGTGTGCCGGTCGAAGGGCCTGCCCGCCCAGGAAGCGGACGCATTTGCATATCTTGCATCGTTACCCGACGCCTCGCTCGACGGAATTTTCTGCGCGCAACTCATCGAGCATCTCCCCCCGTTGCGCGTGCCGGAACTTGTCTCCCTTTGCGCGGCGAAACTGCGTCCCGGCGCGCCGATCGTTTTCGAAACGCCCAATCCCGAGTGCCTTGCGATTTTCGCCACGCACTTCTACCTCGACCCGACGCACACCAAACCGGTACCGCCGAAACTCCTGATTTTCTACTTGCAGAGCGCGGGCTTTGGTGATATCGAGATCGAGCGATTTTCACCCGCCAAGGAACATTTCCCCGCTCTCGTCGGACTGCCCGAAGAGTTTTTCGGTGGGATGGACTACTCCGCGACCGCGCGCCGAAAGCTTTCGTAAAGCTCGCGCTGCCGCTCGGCGATCGCGCCCCAGTCGTAGCGGTCTTCCACCACCCGCCGCGCCTCCAGACCTAGATCGCGGCCTTCGATCGCCGACCGCATCGCCGCCGCGAAGGCGTCGGCATCGTTCGCCACTAGGACACCGTCCATCACGTCGAGCCCGTGAATTCCCGCCGCCGTCGAGACGATCGTCTTGCCCATCGCCATCGCTTCCAACACCTTGATATTCGTGCCCGCCGAGGCGAGCAGCGGCGCGACCACGACCTGCGCGCGGCGGTACGCGGGACGCACGTCGGCGACAAACGCTTCGAGTTCGATGTCCGGCCGATCAAGATTCACGGATGCCCGGTCTCGGTAGAAGTCTAGATAGTACTCGGGACGCGCTCCCGCGATGACGTGCAGCTTCGCGCCCGGAATTCCCGGCAGTACGCGCTCGACGAACCATTTCACCGCCAGCAGATTCGGCAAATGCGCGAACGATCCGATGAAGAGAATGCGTCCGCGTTCCGGCGGATCGGTCGAAGGCCGGTAACGTTCCGTATCGACGCCGTTCGGCAGCACGAACCCGCGCGACCCGATACGCGCGGCGTCCCTTTCCGACATCGCGACGACGGAGTCGCACTCCAACCACTCCCGTTCCTCGAACGCTCGCCATAACCCCAACTGCCGCTCCAACTCCCACCGCGTTCCGCCCTCGGCGCGCGCGGCGAGTTGCTCGTAGAGATCGATCGTGACGTCGTGTTCGACCAAAATCGACGGAACGTCCTTGCGTCGGTACTGCGCCAGTTGCGTGAATTCGAGTTGCAGCGCGAACGGCCGCCAACGCTCCACCGTCAAGTCGATCGCGCCGCGAAACGATTCGGAAGCGAACTCCTGCACGGCGTCGGGGAGATCGAGCCGGGGATAGAGATGCGTGCCGTGTCTCTTGACGACGACGACCTCCGCGCAGATGTCGAGCAGTTCGTCCGGCGGCGTGGCGGGCGTATCGGCGAAGTAAACCAGCGCTTGATCGTAATCGCGGGCCGCGCGGCGCATCAGGTTGTACATCCGCACCGCGCCGCCGTGCGAGAGCGGGAACGGCGCGTAGCAGGACGCCACCACGACGGTCGGCTTACCGCGCCGCGCCCGCCCGGGGAAACGGAAGATCTTGCCCGCCGCGCCCACCGGCAAACGCCCGCCTGCCTTAGGTGTCAGCGTTCGCGCGAACCGCAACGCTTCGAGATTTTGCGCCCGGTTCAGCCGTTCGATCGAAGCCCGCCACAGATCGGCGAGTCCGTTCTTGGCGACCGCCCGCAGCAGATTCCGCTCGATCGCCAGTTCGATTTCGCCGGGCGAAAAGTAGCGCCCCGTCGTCGAGCGATGGCGGTGCAGCGTCCGCGCGCCATCGACGTACGCCGTCGAACCGCCACGCAGTCCCACGTCCAGATCCTCGACGTACGCTGGTTGAAAATTCTCGTCGAACCCGCCAATCTCGCGCAGCCGCCGCGTCGGATACATCGAGCAGCCGCCGGAACCGTACAGCACGGGGGAGTAGTTTTCGCCCGGCAACGGCTCGTCGCAGCGGATCGGAAACGAGAACGGATCGGCGGTTTGCAAAACCGCTTTGCCGGTCTCTTCGCGGCGCTTACCTTCGGGAAACAGAATTTGCGCCGTCGCGCAGAACAGCCCCGGAATCTCGTCGAACGCCGCTCGCAGTTCGGCGAAGAATCCCGGCTCGATCTCCATGTCGTTGTTCAGCAGGCAGACGTGCGAGAAGCGCACTCGCTCGACGCCGCGATTGACGGCGGCGGCGAAACTCAGCGGCTCCTGGGACACCACCGCCTCGACGCCCGGCGGCAGGCTCTCGACCGTGCCGTCGTCCGAACCGTTATCGACGACGATTACTTGATCGGGCGCCTCGGCGAGTACTCGCGGAAGGCAGCGTTTCAGCAACTCGCGCCCGCTGCGCGAAGGGATCACCACCGCGATCCCCGGCGAAAGCTCGGGAACGGATTCGACGCACGGCGTTTGAAACGCGGCGAGCGGCTTCTGTTTCAGCCGCCAGTACGTCCAGGGGCGTTCGAGTTCGCGCGGATGGAGAATTCGCCAGAGCCACGTGTAAATCCGGCCGCCGGGGCGAAACTCGAACCTCGCCCAAGCCAGCGCTCGCCACATCGCGTGCCGCAGGATCGCGCCGAACGAGCGCGGACGCAGCATGAAGTGATCGAGATTTTCGTTGAAGTACACCTGCCGCCCCGGCGCGAGCCGGAACGCCAGTCGCCGCATCCCGTCGAGAAGCGGCGTGCTGGGCCGCTTCGTCACGCATACAAGCCGGATTCGCTTGTCCGCCAAATCCGCTTGCGCGCGCTCCCAATTCAGGGTTTCCGGCCAGTGGACGCGGAAGGGAATCCAAATTCCCGAGAGCGGCGGAAACTCCGCGACGACGAATACCCGTTCCCCCGGCCCGGCCAGAGCGGACGCCTTTTCGACGAACGCCGCGCAATCCGCGGTGTGAGTCGAGGCGACGACGACAACGGCGGACTCTAGATCAGTTCGCGCCACGACGCGGGCGGTCCCTGCTCCGCCCAATCGAGGGCCTGCACGGCGAAGATCGTCGAAACGGGATTACGATGCGGAATCGGGCGGCCGTCGCGCTCGCCGAAAAGAAACGCGCCCTCGGCCGTCGCGAAGCGTTCGAGTTCCCCCGTTTCCTCGTCCACCGGCTCGCCGATCAGCAGCTTGAGACGCGTCAACTGGGCTAGCACGTCGGACCGCAGAAACCGCGGCGCGAGCGCCCGCCACAACTCGCCGATCTCCCGCACGCCTTCGCGCAATAACTCTTCGTGACGTTCCGCGTCCGGCAACAGACCTTCGAGAAAGTAGCAGTAGGCGTGCAGGCGGTCCATGATCTTGAGCGGCTCGGTTTCGATGTCGATCAACTCGGGCGCTTTCTCGATCGCGAACGCGGTCTGTCGCTCGAAGTGCTCCTCGAAACGCGCCTCGCTCGTGTCCTCGAACAATTCCCGCCACGCGAGCGCCGCTTTCAACTGAAAGCACCCGGGATTGCGGGACCACCAGTCCTCGTAAGGCTCGGGCGATTTCGACGGCAGCCGGAGAATCGGATGATAGCCTTGGCGCGCGGCGAAATCGCGGATCATCGATTCGCCGCCCTCGCGGGCCGCTAAAAGCCACCGCTCTTCGCCCGTCGTTCGCCATAGCGCGAGCCATCCGCGCACGACGATGCCGCAATCGAAAAAGTACGCCCGGTCGCTATCCGGCTCGAAGGGAAGGATGCGGGAGGCGGAATCCCACTGCCCTAGCAGGTACTCACCCGCGCGCACCGCCCGCTCGGTACATCCCAGGTGCAAAAACGCGCGAATCGCGTAGCCGGTGATCTCGTTCGAATTCTTAAGCCGCGTTTCGGCGCGATAGTAACGCGACACGCCTCCCGAAGCGTCTTGTATCCCAGAGGAAACGAACCAGTTCGCGGCTGCGGGACGGGCTACCGCGAGGGCAAGCTTTACGGCGGCGGGCAACGTTCGATGGTAACAGGAAAGGCCGTATAATCGAAAGCGATGCGGGCCGGGGGTCTCCTAGTACTTTTCGCGGCTGTGGCGCTCGCCCAACCGCGCCCGCCCCTCGGACTGCTCACCGCCGACCTCGACCGCTGGGAAGGCTCGCACGACGGCGGCAATCTCCTGTTGAAGCTCGATTCGGCCCTCGACTATCAATGCCGCTTCGACGGCCGTAGTTTCTTCGAGCGCGACGGACGCCGCGTGTCGATCGGCATGCTCCGCCCGGGCGACCGGCTGGAGATCATGACGGACCGGACGACCAACGCGGCGCTGTGTTTCGCCCGGCGCGTGAAGGTGATGCCGGCGGGCTACGCGCCACCGACCGGTTTGGTGCGCGCCACCGAGCATTTCGCCCCGCGCGGCAACTTGCTGTATTCCGGAGTGGTCGTGCGGCGCGAGGAAGGCCGCTTCACGATGCGGTTGCGGGACGGTATGGAACATACCGTGTTACTCCGGCCCGATACCCGTTTCGTGCTCGACGGTACGGCGTCCGATTCGAGCGTCGTCGCCGTGAACGCCAGGATTTTCGTGCGGGCCGGCCTCAATCTCGACGAAGAAGTGGAGGCGTATCAGATCGTGAAGGGCGAGATCATGCAACCGGAGCGGCGCGCCCCGCGTCCGTAAGGGGCATCGGGTATAATCTAGGTTTCCTCTTTACGATGAAGTATTTCGCCCTCTCGACCGTTTTTACGTCCCTGCTGTCCGCTCAGGAATTTACGACTGGGCAGGCCGCGCGTCTTTTGATCGGGCAGCCCAGCTTTACCGCCCAGAGGCCGGAGCCCAAGTCCAACGCGATCTTGGGTGGCGTCAGCGGTATCGCCTACGCCAACGACACACTCTTCGTAGCCGATTCGACTCGCGTCGGCGCCGGCCCCGACAACAATCGCGTCCTGGTCTATAAAGGGCTTTCGTCGTTCATTCCCCGCCCCACCGCCGAGATTCCCCAGATCAATAACCGCTGCCCGGCTTGCGTCGGGGAGGCGGCGATCGTGATGGGCCAGGTGGATTTCGAGAAGACCGACTTCAACTTGCGCGCCGACGGCATGCGCGTGCCGACCGCCGTACACTCCGACGGAACGCGTGTCGTGGTGGCCGACACGGACTTCAATCGAATCCTGATCTGGAACCGGATTCCCGACCGGAACGGCGTACCCGCCGACATCGTGCTGGGCCAGAACAACTTCACGACGATCCGGCAGATCGTCGTCGATAACAAATCGTTCCGGGGACCGCAAGGCGTCTGGATTCAGGACAACCGGCTGTTTGTCGCGGACACGATGAACCACCGCGTCATGATCTGGAACCGAATTCCCACCGCCAACGATACCCCCGCCGATATCGTCTTGGGTCAGGCGAATTTCAACGTCGCTCCGCAACCCGATCTGACCAAGGTCGAACTAAACGCGCAAAACAACACCCTGCTCAACCCCGTGTCCGTCACTTCCGACGGCACCCGGCTCTTTATCACCGACTTGGGCCACCAGCGCGTACTGATCTGGAACCGGATTCCCACTTCCAACCAGCAGGCGGCGGACCTCGTCTTAGGACAGGCCGAATTCACGACCGCCACACCGAACAACTCCGAGAAAGTGTGCGAATCGGACGGTACCGACGACGACGGCGATGCGACCTATCCGATTCGATGCGGGGCGACGCTAGACTATCCGAGGTTCGCGCTCTCCGACGGTCGGCGTCTGTTTGTGGCCGACGGCGGAAACGACCGGATTCTGGTGTGGAACTCGATCCCAACCCGAAACGGACAAAAGGCCGACGTGGTGCTCGGGCAGTTGTCGGACACGATCAACAACACGTCGGACAGCGCCGCGCCGGATCTCGTTTCCGCCTCCGACACCCTGCGCACTCCGATGGCATTGGCCTGGGACGGCACCAACCTCTACGTCAGCGATACCTTCAACCGACGGATCATGGTGTTCACCGCCGCCGATCCGAAGGTGCCTTACACGGGCGTCCGAAATAGCGCCTCGCTCGAAGTGTTCGCGGTGGGCGGCATTACTTTCGACGGCACGTTTTCCGACGACACCACCGACGACGAGATCGTCGTCACGATCGGCGACGACGACAACGGGAAGACGGAATACAAATACAAGATCGTCAAAGACGATTCTTTTTCGAATATCGTCACGACGTTCGCCGACCTGATCAACGCCAACGGCGGCGATCCGAAGGTTCTGGCTCGAGCGTTCCCGTCTTTGCGGCTCCTGCAATTGACTTCGAAGGTAGGCGGGTTCGACGGCAACAACGTCGCCGTCGCCGCGACGGTAGCCGCCGGTTCGACCTCGACCGTCACCGCCACGACCAGCGGCGCCACGTTAACTGGAGGCCAAAACGCCGCCCGGCTCGCCGCCGGAACGCTCATCACGATCAACGGCGACCGGTTGACCGACGTGACGGCTTCGGCGCCCGACGGAGCCGAAGTCTTGCCGCGCGAATTGGCCGGGGTCCGGGTTTATGTGGATGGGATCGAAATTCCGCTGATGATGGTTTCCCCGTCGCAGATCAACGGGCAGTTGCCGTGGGAAGTGGGCGACGGTACCAGTTCGAACGCCGTGGTCCGGACCACCCGGGCCGACGGCACCGTCGAGGTGAGTTCGGCGGTCGCCATACCGATCGCGGTCCAAAACCCGGGCATCTTCGCCCTACCGGGCACCGATCCCCGGCCGGGGATCGTCTACCACGGATCGAGCTTCGCCACGGCTACCGTATCGGTCGACGGTTCGTCGAAGAAAGACGACACGGTCACCATCGTCATTCGCGACCGCAAGTACACCTACAAAGTCGAAGAGGACACGTTAACCATCGAAGACATCGACGAGGACGGCGACGGCCAGATCGACGACGAGGAAGATCAGGAAGACGACGACACCGAGCAGATCGAGGAAATTCTGCGCAAAGACGCGGCCGCGAAACTGGCCAAGATTCGCGACGGCCTGATCGCGGCGATCAACGCGGGCGACGGCGATCCCGAAGTAACCGCTTCGGCGGCGGGCATCTTTACCCGCATCCGCCTTATCGCGCGGCGTCCGGGGCCGGATTTGAACGGTATTCCGATCTCGACCGAAACTTCGACGGACTCCCAGGCGATCCTCACGGCGACAAACTCGCAGTTGTGCTGCGCGAACGTCGAAGGCGCTCCGGTGACGGAGGAGAATCCGGCGGTCCCGGGCGAGACGATCATCGTTTACGCCACGGGACTAGGCAAGATTCTGCCCGAGGAAGCGCAAGCCGAAGTGAAGACGGGGCAAATCTACCGGGGCACCGACGTCAACGAGCCCGAGGAGTTCGTTTCTTCGCTCGCCGGCGCGAGGACGGCCAACGTGCTTTTCGCGCGTCTCAAGCCCGGAACCATCGGGATTTACGAGGTGATCCTCGAACTGAACAGCGATCTACCGACGTCTTCGGTCACGCAGTTGACGATCGCGCAAAGTTTCGAGGTGTCGAACATCGTCACGTTCGCGCTGAAGAATCTGAACGACCGCCCTTAGGCCGGGAGCTTGAGCCCCGCTCCCGTCACCGCCGCGCGAGCCGCCTCCAGCGATTCGCCGCGCACGTAGAAGAACGCGCCGTCGAGTTCGCGCTTGAACAGGAATCCGCCCAGATACTTATCGACCTCGATGGCGTAGTCGATTCCCGCCGCGTCGAGAGCGTCTTCCGCCCGCTTGCCTTCGCGCAAACGCTTGGCGATGTAGACGAGGTCCAGTTCTTCCTCGCCGAAGAATTCGGCCTCCCGCCGCACCGCTAGCCGATCCGCTTGGCGAACGCCTCGAAGACGTTCGGGCCCTGCTGGTTCATCCACTCGACGTACATTTTGGCGACGTGTTCGAGGTTGCGATAGGCGGTGGGGTCCTGGAAGGACTCGCGAAGGGCGGGAACGATGCCGCGAATCCGCACCCAGACCATCAGTAACTCGCGTCCGGATTGGAAGAACAACTCGGAATTCAGGACGCCGGAGGTGAGAAAACTCGCCACCATTTCCTGATAGGTGGTCACTTGCCGGAAATAGGCGTTTTCCTGCGAGCCGGGCGGGCATTTCTGCGTAAACTCTTCAAAAGATGCGAATTTCGCGTTTTTGGCGAACCACGCGCGCGCGTCGCGCATCACTGGCTCCCGACGCATCTCGTAAAGACGCAGCAACAGGTTGGCGTCGTCGTAGGTAGCGATTGCCATGCACCGAATAGGATAGCGTGAGAGCGGCGCGAAGCCCGCGCCACAACCGTTCTATGGCCGCTTTCGCCGCCGCGCCCCCGAGTCCTACGCTCACCCGCGAAGAGGAGCTACACTGGATCGCCCTGCAACAAGCTCCGGGGCTCGGCCCTCGGCGCGCCCGCCTGTTACTAGACCGGTTCCGGTCTCCCGAGGCGATTTTCCGCGCCGCCGTCGAAGAACTGGAAGACGCCGGATTGCCCGGTACCGTCGCGCGGAGCCTGTCGAGCGGCTGCGCGTTCGAGGAAGCGGCGGCGCAGCAGAACCGGATGCTCGAGGCCGGGGCGCGGCTGGTAACGCTCGGCTCGGACGGCTACCCTCGCCGGTTGCGCGACATTTACGACCCGCCCATCGCGATGTTCGTTCGGGGGCGCGTCGAGCTGCTGGATACGGTCGGAATCGCGATCGTGGGCACGCGCCGACCGACTCCTTACGGCCTGGCGGCGTCCGAACGTCTGTCCACCGAACTGGCGGAAGCGGGGCTGACCGTCGTCAGCGGCATGGCGCGCGGAATCGATACGAAAGCGCATCAGGCGGCGCTGAAAGCGGATGGCTCCACCGTCGCCGTGTTTGGTTGCGGCGTGGACGTGATCTACCCCGCCGAGAATCGCAAGCTGGCGGAGGAGATCGCGGACAAGGGCCTTCTGATCAGCGAGTTTCCGATGGGCGCGCCCGGCTATCCGCAAAACTTTCCCGTCCGCAACCGGATCGTCAGCGGCATGAGCGCGGGAGTGATCGTGGTGGAGGGGGCGCAATACTCGGGTTCGGCGATCACGGCGAAGCTCGCTTCCGATCAAGGGCGCGAGGTGTTCGCCGTGCCGGGCAACATCACGTCGAAGATGAGTTGGGTGCCGAACGTTCTCATTAAGCAGGGCGCGAAGCTCGTCCAGGAGTGGAACGACGTGGTGAGCGAACTTTCGAGCGACGACCGGTTGCGGCTCGCCAATTCGCGGCGGCAGCGAATCCTCGCCGTCGAAGAACCGCAAGCCCTTCCCCGACAAGAGATTAGCGACGCCGCGAATCCTAACGCCGCCCTTCGGCATCGATTGTTGTCGGTAATCGAATTTGACAAACCGTCGCACCTTGACCGCTTAATGGAGGTGCTGGACGGGCGGTCCTCCTCCGAGTTAATCGCGTGTCTGTTCGAGCTTGAAATGCTCGGATTGGTCCGTCAGCTTCCGGGAAAACACTTCATCAAGGTCTGGGTAGACTAGGAACCGGCTTCAAAAACTATGGCTAAATCGCTCGTCATCGTCGAGTCTCCGGCGAAGGCGAAAACAATCGGGAAGTATCTGGGCAAGGATTTCATCGTCAAGGCGAGCCTGGGGCACGTTAAAGACCTGCCCAAAAAAGACCTAGCCGTGGACGTGGACCGGGATTTCAAGCCCAACTACGTCGTCATCGAGGGCAAGAAGAAGCTCATCGACGAACTGAAGGCCGCCGCCAGAACCGCGGATCAGGTGTATCTCGCGGCCGACCCCGACCGCGAGGGCGAGGCTATCTGCTACCACCTCGAAGAGGAACTCCGGCCCGCTATGCGCGCCAAGGGCAAAAACGGCGCGTCCGGCGAAATCTACCGGGTAATGTTTAACGAGATCACGCCCAACGCGATCCGGAAGGCGTTCGAGAAGCCGCTGCAGGTCAACGTCAACCTAGTGGAGGCGCAGCAGGCGCGCCGCGTGCTGGACCGGCTGGTGGGCTATAAGATTTCGCCCCTGCTGTGGGACAAGGTTCGCCGGGGACTGTCGGCGGGGCGGGTCCAAACGGTCGCCGTGCGGCTGATCGTCGAACGCGAGCGCGAAATTCGCGCCTTCGTCGCGCTCGAATATTGGACCATCGACGCGGAGCTGAACGCGAAGAAGCCGCCGTTGCTGCGGGCCCACCTGGCGAAGATTAGCGGCGCGACGGTCGAGAAAACGATCGGAAACCAGGACTCCGCCTACGGCATCGTTTCGAATCTCGAAGGGGCGTCGTACGTCGTCCAGAGCGTCGGGACCAAGGAGAAGCGGCGGAACCCCGTACCGCCCTTCATCACCTCCACCTTGCAGCAGGAGGCGTCGCGCAAGCTACGCTACTCGGTGAAGCGGACCATGGGCTTGGCGCAGCGCCTGTACGAAGGCGTGGAACTGGGCAAGGAAGGCGCCGTCGGTCTGATTACCTACATGCGTACCGATTCGACGCGCGTCTCGGGCGAGGCTCTCGAAGACGTTCGCGGGCTGATCGCGCAGCGTTACGGCGCGGCCTACGTGCCGGCCACGCCGAACTTCTATAAGTCGAAAAAGGACGCGCAGGACGCACACGAAGCGATTCGGCCGACGAGCGCGACGCGGACGCCGGAGTCCTTGCAGGGCGTGCTGGGCGAGGACGAGATGAAGCTCTACCGGCTGATCTGGCAGCGCTTCGTCGCCAGCCAGATGACGCCGGCCGTGTTCGACCAAACCACGATCGACGTCGAGACGAAGGGTAAGGATGGAACGGACTATCTGTTCCGCGCCACGGGTAGCGTGCCCAAGTTCGACGGGTTCCTGGCGGTCTACGAAGAGGGCAAGGACGCCAAAGACGACGACGACGACGAGTTGAAGAATCGTCTGCCCGCCGTCACCCAGGGCGAGGTTCTGAAGTTGAAGGCCCTCGTCCCCGAGCAGCACTTTACCGAGCCGCCGCCCCGCTACACGGAAGCGACGCTGGTGAAGCAACTCGAAGCGGACGGCGTGGGGCGGCCCTCCACGTACGCCTCGATTCTCTCGACCATCCAGGACCGCGGCTACGCCAAAAAGGAGGGCGGCAAGTTCTCGCCCACCGATATCGGCGAAGTCGTCACCGACATGCTGGTGGCGAATTTCGCCGACCTGTTCGATCTCAAATACACCGCGCGCATGGAGCAGGACCTCGACGACATCGAAGAGGGCAAGGCCGATTGGCGTGTCGAGATGGCGGACTTCTACCACCGCCTGACCAAGGATCTGGAGAAGGCGTCGGAAGAAGCGGAGTCGCTGAAGGCGGGCATTCCCACCGACGAGACCTGCGAGAAGTGCGGCAAGGTGATGCTGCGGCGCATCGGGCGCAACGGCATGTTCCTCGGCTGCTCCGGTTACCCCGAGTGCACCAACACGCGCGAGTTGGCCGTGGAATCGGCGGAGGGCGAGGAAGAAGAGTACTGCGAGAACTGCGGCCGTCCGATGACGCTCAAAAAGGGGCGCTTCGGGCAGTTTTACGCCTGCACCGGCTACCCGGATTGCAAGACGACTAAGCCGCTGGGCGGCGTCCAGAAGAAGGCCGACGTTCCGCTGGACGAGCCTTGCCCCACGTGCGGCGGCAAGCTTGCGATGAAGTTCGGCCGTTACGGCGAGTTCACGGCGTGTTCCAACTACCCGACGTGCAAGTACGTCAAGCAGAAAACGACCGGCGTCACGTGTCCCAAGTGCAACGTGGGCGACATCATCGAGCGCCGCGCGCGCACCGGGCGGACCTTTTTCGGTTGCAACCAATACCCCAAATGCGACTTCGTGGCGTGGGGCAAACCGATCCCCGAGCCGTGCCCGGAATGCGGCAACGCGTATCTGGTCGAGAAGAATCTGAAGTCGGGCAACTGGGCGCAGTGCCCGAACAAAGAGTGCGGCTTCAAGCGTCCGCTAGCCGCGGCCGAAGAGGTAGTGGCGGTTTAGCGCTCGTCCCAGGGGAGCAGGACGAAGGGCCGACCGTTGCGCTGGCGCACGACGCGGAAGTGACGCAGGTCGGTGGTGAGGATTCGCTCGGTGCGATGCCGTTCCGCGGTGGCTACCACGCTTGTATCCGCCATACCAAGGTCGAGATCGTCGTATGTCTCGATAAGTTCGGCGATTCGGTCGAAGTCGGCTCCCACCGGCGCATCGACCTGAAACAGCCCGGCGCGGATATCGGCGAGAAATGCGGCTCGGGCCCCATACTCGACCTTCGATAGCAAAGATAATCGATTTCCGAGAGGTTCGCGGCGGGAATCAACCAGAGCTTCTCCTTTCGGAGGGCATCGACAACCGCCCCATGCGTGCTTTCGGTTCGCGAGTAGAGGCTGACAACGGCTCCAGTGTCTACGATTACGGCCATTCGCCCTTACGAACCGCCTCCTGGAGAATCTCGTCGACTCGCATACTCAAGTCGGGCTCATTGCTCCGGAACTTGCCCCAGTGCGGCGAGACTCGGGGGCGCGTGGCGTCGTCCACCGCTTCGCGGATGATTTCGGCTTGCGTTCTTCCGGTGTCGGCGGCGTGACGCTTGAGGCGCCCCGCGACTTCTTCGGTGAGATAAACGGTCGTCTTTACCATACGTTACGTATGGTAACAGCGGCTAGTCGGGAATTACGAGCACGTCGCCGGGGTGGATCACCGAGTTCTCGTCCTTCAACTGCCCCGGGTTGCCGGCGATGATTTTCGGGTATTGCGAGCCGTTGCCGTAGTGCTTATCCGCAATCTTCCACAGCGAATCGCCCTTCACGACCGTGTAAGTGCGGACAGGCGGAGCGAGGCTCGGGTCGATCGAAAGGTCGAGCCACAGGTCGGCGAATTGCGCGTCGATCATCTTGGCTTGCCCCCAAATCTCGTTCTTGATTGCCTCCGACGGCGCGGCGCCGCGAATCAGCAGCTTTTCGCCCTCGATGTGGACGTTCGAAATGAGGACGCCTTTGGCCTTGGCGAGATTGATCACCGCCTGGTACTTCAACTTCATCGTGTCTAAATCCATAAATCCCTCCGGAACTTGATGCTACAAGAGTTTCGTCGCGGTCCGATGACAGGGATGCGCGGAGGCCGATGCTAAACTGAAAAATTCATGGCCTACGACCTGGTTGTCATCGGCAGCGGGCCGGGCGGATACTCCGCCGCCATCCGCGCCGGGCAGTACGGACTCAAGACAGCGATTATCGAAAAAGATACGAAGTTGGGTGGCACCTGCTTGCACGTCGGATGCGTTCCGACCAAGGCGCTACTGCATTCGGCGGGCGTCTGGGAGTATTTTTTGCACCCGGATAAGGAAGGGATCGCCTGCCAAAACCCGACTTTGAACTACCCCTTCGTGGTGCAGCGTAAGCAAGGGATCGTCGACAAACACGCCAAGGGCGTCGAGTTCTTGATGAAGAAGAACAAGATCGACACGATCAAAGGCTTTGGGGCCATCGAAGCGCCGGGCCGCGTTCGCGTCGGCGACCGGACGATCGAGACCGACGCGATTATCGTGGCGACGGGGTCCGAAGCGCGCATGCTCCCCGGGCTCGCGCCCGATCCCGAACGCATCCTCACCAACGTCGAAATCCTCAATCTCACCACGATCCCCAAGACGCTGGCGATCATCGGCGCGGGCGCGGTGGGCGTCGAGTTCGCGAGCATTTTCCGCCGCTTCGGCACCGAGGTGTTGATTATGGAGATGCTACCGCGCCTGGTTCCGGTCGAGGACGAGGAGGTGTCGAAGGAACTCGAACGGCACTTCAAGAAGATCGGCATCCGAGTGGAAACCGGCGCGAAAGCGGATGGGATCGAGAAGACGGCGTCCGGCGTGAAGTTCGACGTGACGCTGGCGAACGGCAAGACCGAGACGCTCGAATACGAGAAGCTGCTGGTCGCCGTGGGCCGCAAACCGAACACCGAGAACGTTGGCCTCGAAGCGCTGGGCGTCGCGATGGATCGCGGCTTTATCAAGACCGACGGACACCAACAAACCAACGTTCCCGGCGTTTACGCGATCGGCGACGTGGTGGCGGGCACGCCGCAACTGGCGCATGTGGCGACGGCCGAAGGCATGGTGGCCGTGGCGCATATCGCGGGAAAGCCCGCGACTCCGATCAATCGCAACCGCATCCCCGGGGCGACGTACACCGATCCGGGCATCGGCAGCGTCGGCCTGACCGAGGCGCAGGCCAAAGCGCAAGGCTATGCGGTGAAGGTCGGCAAATTTCCGTTCGCCGCTAACAGCAAGGCGTCCATCGTGGGCCATCACGAAGGGTTCGTGAAGATCGTCGCCGAGGAAAAGTTCGGCGAGATCCTGGGAGTCCACATCATCGGTCACCACGGCTACGAATTGATCGCCGAGGCGGTGGCGGCGATGGAAGCGGAAGCGACCGTCGAGACGATGATGTCCACCATTCACGCTCATCCGACGCAGTACGAAGCGCTCGGCGAAGCGTTCAACGCGGTGTACGGGCTCGCGATCAACGCTTGATTTTCGACATGCGATCCTGCGAGATGCGCGATTTAGGACGGATGGGCTGGGCGGACGCCTGGCGCGTGCAGCGCGAAACCGCTCCCGACGCGCTGCTCTTCGTCGAACATCCGCACACGATCACGCTGGGCCGCAACGCGAAGCAGGAGAACGTTCTCGCCTCGCCCGAAGTTCTCGAACGCGCGGGAATCGAAGTCTACGAAGCGAACCGCGGCGGCGACGTGACGTACCACGGGCCGGGGCAAATCGTCGGTTATCCGATTCTCGACTTGAATCGCTGGAAGCGCGACGTGCATTTGTACGTGCGCACGCTGGAAGAGACGATCATTCGAGCGCTCGACGATCTGGGCGTGCGCGGCGAGCGATCTCCGCTGAACTCCGGCGTCTGGGTGAACGGCGCGAAGGTCTGCGCCGTCGGCGTCCACATCAGCCGTTGGGTGACGTCCCACGGGTTCGCGCTAAATCACGAGACCGATCTCGACTATTTCCGCTACATCGTTCCGTGCGGCCTCGCCGCACCCGTCGCCTCGCTTTCGCGATTGGGGGTGCGCGCTTCCCGCGAAGCCGTCCTCGACCGCATCGCCGGGCATTTTGGCCAATTATTCGAACTCGAAGTTCAGGTTCTGGAGAACGCACACTCATGATCGAAGTCGTCATGCCCCAAATGGGCGAAAGCATCGTCGAAGGAACGCTTACGCGCTGGTTGAAGAAGCCGGGCGAGAAGGTGGAGCGCGACGAGCCGCTCTTTGAAATCTCGACCGACAAGGTGGACACCGAGATTCCGTCGCCCGCAGCCGGAACGCTGGCCGAGGTGCTGGTACCGGAAGGGCAGACGGTGGCGATTAAGACGGTGGTCGCGAAGATTAGCGAAGGCGGTGAAGCGTCGGCTCCCGCTCCGGCGGCGGCCGCCCCAGCTCCGGCTCCCCAGGCGGTGCCTCCCCCTCCTCCACCGCCGGCGCCCGCCGCACCCGCCCCCGAAGCTCCCGCACCGCAAGCGGCTCCGCCGCCACCCGCTCCCGCGCCTGCCGCCGAAGCGGAGGATCCCACCGGTCCGCTCTCCCCGCTGGTCCGCAAAATGGCGCGCGAGTACTCGATCGACTTGGCCCAGGTGCGCGGCACCGGCGCGGGTGGACGAATCACCAAGCAAGATCTCGAAAGCTACATGGCGGCGCAAGGCGCGAAGACGATGCAGGCGCCCGCAGCTACTCCCGCTCCGCCGCCCGCCGCTGCGAAGCCCGAGCCCGTCGCGCCGATCGCGCGCGCCGAAGCTCCGAAACAGAAAGTCGAACCGATGTCGATCATGCGGCAGAAGATCGCCGAGCACATGGTGATGTCGAAGCGCACTTCGGCGCACGTCACCACGGTGCATCGCGTCGATATGACGAAGATCGCGAAGCTGCGCGACCGCGCGAAGAACGAGTTCAAGGAGCGCTACGGCTTCTCGCTCACCTTCCTGCCGTTCATCGCTCGCGCCGCCGCCGACGCAATCCGCGAGTTCCCGATCTTCAATTCGTCGATCGTCGGAACGAACGTCCAATACCACGGCGAGATCAACTTAGGGATCGCGGTGGCGCTCGACGGCGGTCTGATCGTGCCCGTCATCAAGCGCGCCGACGAGAAGAACGTCACCGGTTTGCAGCGTTCGATCGCCGACCTGGCGGCGCGCGCGCGCTCGAAGCAACTGAAACCCGACGAGGTTTCGGGCGGGACGTTCTCGATCACCAATTTTGGCAGCTTCGGCAGCCTGTTCGCCACGCCGGTGATCAATCAGCCGCAAGTGGCGATCCTGGGCTGTGGCGCGGTGAATAAGGAAGCGGTGGTGGTCGAAGGCGACGCCATCGCCGTCCGATCGATGATGTATCTCGCGCTGACCTTCGACCACCGCCTGATCGACGGCGCGCTCGCCGACCAGTTCTGCCAGAAGGCGAAGGCCGTTCTGGAAGGCTGGTCGGAGCAGGTTTTGTAATCGCGCTTATGGCAGCAGGCCGTAAGCCTGCGACGTGAGAAACTCCGGGATCGGATCGGCGGCGGACATCTCGACGAAGAGTCTCGCCGCCGTTTTCTTCGCCGGAGTGCCGGGATTGCGGGCCAAGTCTTCGTCCACCATCGCACGCACCAGTTCGAGGGTCGCCGTGCGGCCGTCGGCGAGCTTCGCGCCGTGCTTCACCCACTGCCAGATTTGGGAGCGCGAAATCTCCGCCGTCGCCGCGTCTTCCATCAGGTTGTAGATCGGCACGCAGCCGTTGCCGTTCAGCCACGATTCGAGGTACTGCATGCCGACGTCGATGTTTTGCCGCAGACCCGCTTCCGTGATCTCGCCCGTCGGCGGTTCGAGCAGCCGCGCTTGGCCGACGCCCGACGGCGGCATCTCGCGCGAAATTTGATTCGGCGTCGGCATGTGCTTGTCGAACACTTCGAGCGCGACAGGCACAAGACCGGGATGCGCCACCCACGTGCCGTCGTGCCCGGCGAGCACTTCGCGCAGTTTGTCCTGCCGCACCTTCTCGAGCGCTTGCTCGTTCTTCGCCGGATCGTTCTTGATCGGAATCTGCGCCGCCATACCGCCCATGGCGTGGATGCCGCGCTTGTGGCAGGTTTCGATCAGCAGTTCGACGTAGGCTTTCAGGAACGCCTTGTCCATCGTCACCGCCCCCCGGTCGGGTAGCAGCTTCTCGGGCCGGTGGCCGAGTTTCTTGATAAAGCTGAAGATGTAATCCCAGCGCCCGCAATTCAAGCCGGCCGAGTGGTCGCGCAACTCGTAAAGAATCTCGTTCATCTCGAACGAGGCGAGAATCGTCTCGATCAGGACCGTAGCGCGCGCGGTTCCTCTCGGAATGCCGACGTACTCCTGCGCGAAGTTGAAGACGTCGTTCCACAGCCGGGCTTCGAGATGGCTCTCGATCTTGGGCAAGTAGAAGAACGGCCCGGTGCCGCGCCGATACATCTCCTTGGCGTTATGGAAGAAGAAAAGCCCAAAGTCGAAAAACGACGCGGGCATGGGCTCGCCCGCGAACAGCGCGTTCTTCTCGAACAAGTGCCAACCGCGCGGGCGCACCATAAGCGTCGCGATTTTCGCGTTGAGCCGGTACTCGCGACCCTCGGGCGAGGTGTACGCGATTTCTCGCCGAGCCGCGTCGCGCATATTCGCCTGCCCTTCGAGGCAATTCTTCCAGGTGGGCGAATTCGCGTCCTCGAAATCCGCCATGAAGACGCGAGCGCCCGAGTTCAGCGCGTTGATAACCATCTTTCGTTCCACCGGTCCGGTGATCTCGACGCGACGGTTTTCGAGCGGCGCGGGGATGGGGGCGACGGTCCAGGCGGACTCGCGGATCTCCTTCGTTTCGGGTAAGAAATCGGGAAGTTCGCCCCGCCGCAATCGCTCGGTGCGCGCCGCGCGGGCGGCCAATAAAGCGGAACGCGTCGGCCCGAAGCGGGCGCAAAGTTCGGCGAGAAACTTCAAGGCCGCCGGAGCGAGAATCTCGGCGGCGCTTCCTTCTAACTTGGGAAGTATCGTGATCGTGGGTTGGGCGATGGGCGCGGACATGTCCTAAATAGCTTACCCGCGCGGGGATTTCTCGACGAGTTCCGTCGCGGCGAACAGCGCCATGCCGCCGCCGCGTGGATCGAGCCCGGTGATGGCGCGGCGATTGAGATAGGCGTCGAGGTCGGGCATTTTGCCGGTCGATTCGCATACGCCCTCGACGACGCCGTCCACCCGCGTCCGGCGTTCGATCGCCTGCCACGCCTTCTCGATGGCGCGTTCATATCCGGGCCCCCAAATCCACCTGTGGATCACGGCGATGTGCAGGGCCGCCGCGATCATGGCGGTGCAGGAGTATTCGGGCCAGGCGCGTCTCTCGTCGATCACCTGCCGCCACATTCCGTCCGGAAGCTGGTGGCTCATGAGCGCCGTCGTCAAGCTCTTGAAGGGCGCGAGCAGTGCGCTCGTCTTCGGATTCGCGCGCATGGTCAACGCCATGCCCAGCAGCGGAAACGCGTTCCCCCGCCCCCAGGCCACGTCCGCCAGCGGCGAGTGCCGCCATAACCCGTCGGCGCGCGCGCACAGGCCTTGCATCCTCTCGAAGTGCTCGACCGCACGGTCCGCCCTGTCCGCCGCCGCGAGCAGCGGACACACCATGAATACGCTGTCCGACATCTCGTTGTCGAGGGGATTTTTCGCCGCCATCTCCGCCGACCGCTCGAACAACGCTTTCGCGCGCGGATCGCGATCGAGGAGCGCGAAGACCAGGTGACCCGAGTAGTGGCTGGCGGTCGGCTTCGCCAGACTGTTCACCCGACCGTCGAGAAACGGTTCGAGCAGCGCTTCCACCGCGCGCGTGTGCCCCATGCGCCAACGCCCCAGTAGCGCGAACGTCTGCGTGTACACGGCGTCGGTGAGCGTTTGGCCGTACACGCCCGCGAGCCGCTCGGCGAAATTTCTCGGGGCGACGGCGGCTATCGGAGACAACAGAATCTCGCGGCGCGTCATGGCGCTATTGTGGCATCGGTAACACGAGCTTCGCCTCCGCGCCCGGTCCGGTGCCGCGATTGGCGAGCGTCAACGATCCACCGTGAGCTTCCGCGATTTGCCTCGCCAGCGCCAAGCCGATCCCCGTGCCTCCCGGTTTGGTGGTGAAAAACGGCACGAACAGATTTGTCGCTTCCGCGACGCCGGGGCCATGATCGGTGACGCGAATTTCGATCCGCCCCGGTAAGGTCCTCCACGCCACCCGCACGGGCGGGCCCGCGTCGACGGCGTTGCGCACGAGATTGATCAGCGCTTGCTCGATCTGCGCGGCGTCGGCGAGGATCGCGGCGTCGTCGCCATAAATCTCGACCGCCGCCCGCGTTTCCAAGTGGGCCGCATGCGCGATCAGCGGACGCAGCGCGAACTCGCTCTTCGTCGGCGCGGGCAATCGCGCGAGTTGCGCGTAGGCGCCGAGAAAGCGGGCGAGACCGTCGGAGCGGCTTTCGATAATGGCCAGGCCGCGGCGCAGATCGTCGCGCCAGTCGCGCGGTAGAGGGTCTTCGCGCAGCGTCGCGCTCAGCGACCCGGCGAGTGATTTGATCGGTGCGAGCGAGTTGTTCAACTCGTGGCCCAGCACGCGGACGATCCGTTGCCAGGCGGCGAGTTCCTCCTCGCGCAGCGCGCGAGACACGTCGGAGAGCACCAGCAGTTCGAGCGGCTTGCCTTCCTCGCGGAACGAGGCGCGGGAGACGCGCCAGCGGCCCAAAGCGCCCGGAAAGGCGTGATCGACGGCGGCATCCCCCGCGCGAGTGACGGTGGCGAGGCCCAGGGATTCGAGATCGCGGTCCAGCAGCCGCTCCGCCTTGGCGCTCAGCAAACGCTCTCCGGCGCGATTGACAAACTTCAGCCGTCTCTCCGCATCGAAGGTAAAGACCGCAACGTCGATCTCCTCCATCACCTTACGCAGCAGCGCGGTCGCCTCCATCGCGCCCAGGCGTTGCGCCCGCAGGGTGGCGCCGATGACGTTCACTTGCTGCATCGCTTCGCCCAGCGCGTCTTCTCCGCGAGCGTGGCGCGCGCGAATCGAGTAGTCGCCCTCGCGCATGGCCTCGAGAAGATTGGCGATCGTACGCAAAGGGTTGACGACGCGCTCCCGAACGGCGGCGGCGCACGCCAGCCACGCGCCAACGACAAAAATCGCCACGGTCCAAAACACTTTTCCGGAGTAGCCGCCGGTCCAAAGCAGAACCACCGTGGCGACAAGACCCGGCAGTCCGCCCAAAAGAGCGGTCAAATACACGCGGCGTTCGTGAAACAGGCGTGGCACTCGACTAGAGACCATATCGCTGCAGGCGGCGGTACAGCGCGCTGCGCGAGAGTCCGAGCGTGGCGGCGGCGTGACTGACGTTACCCGAATGACGGTCGAGCGCTTTGCGGATCAGGAACGCCTCCACTTCCTCGATCGACATTTCGTCGAGCTTCGCCGGAGCGTCCCGGCCCATGCGTAAAGCCAGGTCCTGCGCCTTCACCATCGGGCCTTGCGCCATCAACACGGCGCGCTCGACGACATGCGTCAGCTCGCGCACGTTGCCCTGCCAGGGATTCTCGAGTAGCGATTGCAGCGCGGCGTTTTCGAACCCGGCGACGTTCTTGCGATAGCGAGTGGCGTGTTGGCGCAGGAAATGTCCCGCGAGCAAAGGAATGTCCTCGCGCCGCTCGCGCAGAGGCGGCAACCGGATTTCAATGGTGTTGAGACGGAACAACAGATCCTCCCGAAACCGGCCCGCCGCCACCTCCTGCGCGAGATTCGCGTTGGTGGCCGACAACACGCGCGCGTCCACTTTGCGCGTCTTCGAAGATCCCACGCGTTCCATTTCGCCGGTTTCGAGCACCCGCAACAGCTTCGCCTGCAAGTTCGGCGGCACGTTCGCGATCTCGTCGAGGAAGAGCGTCGCGCCGTCGGCGAGTTCGAAGCGTCCGACGCGATCGGTCTTCGCGTCGGTGAACGCGCCCTTCACGTGGCCGAACAGTTCGCTCTCGAAAACGCCTTCCGCGAGCCCGCCCGCGTTCACCGTCACCATCGGTTTCGCCGCCCGCAGCGAGACGCCGTAGAGCGCCCGCGCGACGACTTCCTTGCCCGTGCCCGGCTCGCCCGTGATCAGAACGTTCGCGTCGCTGGGCCCCACGCGCGCGATCAAATCGAGTACGGGTTGCATGGCCGGCGACTGCGCGATCAGCGCCGTGCCCTCGCCCGCGCGCAGCAAGCGATTCTCGGCTTCGAGCCTTTGGCCGCGCTTCAACGCTTCGGCGAGTTCGAGTTGCGTGCGCACGATGGCCCGCAGCCGGGCGTTATCCCAGGGTTTGGTGACGAAGTCGCGCGCGCCGCGGCGCATGGCCTCGACGGCGAGTTCCACCGATCCCCACGCCGTCATCACGACGACCGGCAGCGCCGGGTCGAGCGATTGAACGCGAGCCAGTAAATCGAGACCCTCGGCGCCGGAAGTGGTGTCGCGCGCGTAGTTCAGATCGGCGAGCAGCAGATCGTACTCCCGGGCCTCGATCGCTTGCACCGCGCCTTGCGGGGAAGATACCGACTCCAGCGCGTAGTCTTCGGACTTGAACAGGAACCGGAGCGCCTCGACGACGTCCGGCTGATCGTCAGCGATCAGCAGCCGCGGGGCTACGCGAGTGGGTTTCATTGGTGATCCAGCCGTCGGAAATCTCGATGATCCGGTTTCCGTACGCGGCGTTTTGATCGGAGTGCGTCACCTGAACGATCGTCGTTCCCGAGTCGTTCAACCGCCGGAACATGTCCATGATTTCGCGCCCCTGCGAGGAGTGTAGATTACCCGTCGGCTCGTCGGCCAGTAGCACTTTGGGGTTCGCGATCATCGCCCGCGCGATCGCCACTAGTTGTTGCTGACCGCCCGAAAGCTGATTGGGAAACAAATCCTTCTTGCCGACCATGTGGAACCGGTCGAGCGCGTCGGCGACGATCGATTCCCGCTCCGCCTTGCGCACGTTGCGGTAGCTTAGCGGAATCTCGAGATTCTCGTACACCGTCAGGTTATCCAGCAGATGGTAGCTCTGAAACACGAACCCGAAATATTGTTTGTAGATGTCCGAGCGCTTCGCCTTGTTCAGCTTGTGAATTTCGAAGTCGAGGAAGCGGTATTCGCCCGTCCACTCGGAATCGTATAAACCGATCAAATGCAATAGCGTCGATTTCCCCGCGCCCGACGGTCCCATGATCGAGACGAATTCGCCGGCGGCGATGTCGAGGTTGATGCGGCGCAGGATGTAGGTGGCGTTCGGCCCGTGCTTGACGGCTTTCTCGACTCCGCGCAGCGCGATCATTGAACGGCTTCGCTCTTCTCCTCGACAATGCGTCCGTCGAACAGATGGATTTCGCGGTCGGCGTAGCTGGCGTAGCGCGGGTCGTGAGTCACCATGCAAATGGTAGCGCCGCCGCGATGCAGCTCGCGTAGCAGGTCCATCACCGCTTCGCCGTTGGCCGAATCGAGGTTGCCGGTCGGCTCGTCGGCGAGCAGAATCGAAGGCTCCCCGGCGAGAGCGCGCGCCACCGCCACGCGCTGCTGCTGACCGCCCGAAAGCTGCGACGGGTAGTGCTTAACGCGATGCGACATGCCGACGCGTTCCAGCGCCTCGTGGACGCGTTTCTTGCGCTCCGCGCCGCCCATGCCGCGATAGGTTAGCGGCAGTTCGACGTTCTCGTAGACGTTCAGATCGCCGATCAGGTTGAACGCCTGGAAGATGAAGCCGATCTCGCGATTGCGGATGCGCGCGCGCTCGTTCATCTTCAGATTTTCGACCGGACGCCCGTTCAAGACGTAGGTCCCGCCGGAAGGCGAATCGAGCAGGCCGAGGATCGCGAGCAGCGTCGATTTGCCGCAGCCCGACGGCCCGGCGATGGCGACATACTCGCCTTTCTTGACGTCCAAATGAATTCCGCCCAGCGCGTGCGTCTCCACCTCGTCGGTGAGGAACACCTTCGTGACGCCGTCCAGCTTGATCAGCGTGCCGTTGCCGTTGGTCATGCGATTTCTTTCTCCCGGAAGTTAGTTCAGTCGAATACGGTTCTGTCCGTCTTGCGCGCTCATGTCGGACAGGATGACTTTGTCGCCGGCCTTCAAGCCGTCGATAATCTCGATGGTGTTCACCGCGCCGCGCCCCAGTTTCACCGGCACGCGCGCCGCTTCCTTGCCGTCCGGCTCGACCTTGAAAAGGGTGATCGTCGAATTCGGTTGGCCGAATACGGGCCGCCCGACGTGCAGCACGTCGGCGAGTTTCTCGATAATCACCGTACCGTCTACGCTTAGGTCCGGACGCGCGCCCGGAGGCAGTTCGCCTTCGAGCCGGACGTCCACCGTCACCGTGCCGTTGACGGCGTTGGGATCGATGCGCGCTACCCGGCCCTTAACCACGCCGTTGCGCGTGTCGATTTCCGCTTCCTGCCCGAGCATCACGTCCTTCGCTTGCGTTTCGGGAATCTTCAATTCGGCCTTGAGCCGCGTGGGCTGGACCACCTTCGCGAGAACCGTACCCACGGTAACCCGCTGCCCGGCTTGCAAGGTCAGTTCCTGGAGTACGCCCGAGGTTCCGGCGCGGACGGTGAGTTGGTCCACTTGCTTCTTCTTAAGTTCGAACGCGGCGCGGAGCTTCTCCACGTTGACGCGCTGCGCGTCGAGCTGCGCGGCGATCATCTCGTCGTAGCTCGCCAAGCGCTGCTCTTCCACCGCCGAGCGGTGCTTCAGTTCCTTCGCGCTCGCCTCGGAAAGCTTCACGGTGAGATCGGGCGTCAATCCGTTCTTAAACAATTGAGCGTCGCGCTCGTAAGTGATCTGCGCCTTTACTTGGTCGGCCTGCACCTGCGCCGCGCGGGATTGTTGCTCCAGCTTCTGCTGTTTCAAGCGGACCCGGAGATCGACGAGCGTCGCCTCCGCCGCCTTCACCTGCCATTCGCTATCGACCATCAGCAGTTCAAGCTCGGGATTCGACAACACCAACAGCACGGTGTCCGGCTGGACGGCCACGCCCGGGCGCAGCGCCACCTTTTCCACCCGGCCGTCGTTCTGCGCCGGGATAAACAGAATCTCCTCGGGCACCAGCGTGCCCAAGCCGCGCGTGTTGCGAACCATCGGCCCGCGGCGAACGGTGTCCGGCCACAGCGTCGCCATTTCCACCGTCGGCGCGGCGGGCTTCATCCGCGACAGCGCCCAAGTGATTAGCGGAATCGAGATCAGGATCGCCAGGATCCACACGATCCGCCAAATCAGCTTTCTTCGTCCGACACCTTCGCGCTTAACGTCCATCGGTCTGTTGTCTCTATTACGTTCCAAGGCACGTTAGGTTCCATCGACGATCCACCGCCGAATCAGCGGTTTGGAAAAACGAGAGGGCGAAGGGTGTCCGGTTCTGGGACGCGGATGTCCGGGGCCGCCGAAAAATTCATCGTTTCGCGAGGCGATCGTCTGACACGCCCGAGGGTAGCCGCGGCACGATTAAGCGATGCTCTTCGACGCCGAACTGCTCGAAGCGGCCGGACGCCGCTATGCCGATCGCGAGGGGAACCGCTTGCCAGACGCTCCGGCGGGGACGGTGCGCCGTAAGAACCGGCTGTCGCGCCTGGCGTCGGAGAGTCTGGCCGCCGCCATCGTCGACCGTTCGGAGGACACCGGCTTCGCCCGCGAGCGCGTGATCGGGGCGAGCGACCTGTTCGGCATGAACTTCTTTACCCTAGCCGTCGCCGTCGGGCGAGCCGTGGGCCGCGTGCGCGTAGGCCGCGTGTTCGGTACCGGATTTCTGATCTCCCCCGGCGTCATGATTACCAACCAGCACGTAATCCGCTCGCGCGGAGAAGCGACGGGCGCGTCGATCGAAATGGACTTTCAGGAGGCCAACGACGGTAGTTTTCCGCCGCTCCAGACCTTCGCCCTCGATCCCGCCAAATTCTTTCTGGGCGACCGGGCGCTGGACTTCGCGATGGTGGCCGTGGCGTCGCGATCCCGTTCCGGCCGCGACTTGGCGAACTACGGCTTCGTCCCGCTGATCGCCGAACTGGGCAAAGCCGATAAGGACGATCCGCTGAACATCATCCAGCATCCCCGCGGCCAGCCCAAGCAGATCGCTTTTCGCCGCAACCAAGTAGTGGATATCTTCGACGACTTCGTGCATTACTCCACCGACACCGAACCGGGCTCGTCCGGCGCGCCCTGTTTCAACGACCAGTTCGAGTTGGTGGCGCTGCACCATTCGGGCGTCCCCAAGCTCGGCGCGGACGGGCGGCCGGTGCGCGAGGACGGCGATTACGTTTGGGTGGCGAACGAAGGCATTCGGGTGTCGAGCCTCGTTCGCCGCCTGGAATCGGAGCCGTTGACCGGCGAGGCGGCGGCGATTCGCCGAGCGATTCTCGATACCGCGCCGCCGAATCCGGTGGAGTTGGCGGCGCAAGCGAAACAGAAGGAGGAGACCACAGCCATGAGCGATTCGAATTCGGTGACCGTCACCATTCCCCTGACGATCACGTTGACGCTGGGCGGCGCGCCCGCGATTCCCACGCCCGCCCCGGCGACGCCCGTACCCCCGGTGCCCGAGCCCCCACCGCCGCCTCCGCCCGGCGAGCGGATCGAGATCGACCCCAACTACGCCGCGCGAGACGGCTACCGCCGCGACTTTCTTCCCGGCTTCGATGTGCCACCGCCCGCGCTGGCGGCCGGGCTAGCGAGTACGGCCGTCGTGAACCGCCGCCCGCGCGACGGCCAGAAGTACCTGTTCGACTACTTCCATTTCTCGATCGCGATGAGCAGGCGGCGGCGTCTAGCCATCTACACGGCGGTCAACAT